>PDWJ01000881.1_pt1 | contig 40658 bp, 27 predicted proteins | sample 1430881 | NCBI WGS metagenome assembly PDWJ01 (sample SAMN01162460, study PRJNA174530) | Oral metagenome, whole genome shotgun sequencing project. | biome: Marine environment; feature: Marine mammal; material: Swab sample of the gingival sulcus; isolation source: swab sample of gingival sulcus...
GCGTTAAGCAACCTGATTTCGGTCTAAATTCAATTATTAATGTACATTTTCCCGCTGGCGATAAAGCCAACGTGAATTAAGCTTTATCTAAAGTCGAGATCGACAGGAAATAATAATAATTGTTCTATCAAAAATCAAGAGGTGAAATTATGATAGACTTTTATATTGTTATTGTTTTTGTAGTTTTTTGTTTAACATTGGTAACTATAGTAACCATTTCCAAAGATAATAATGTGACAAGCAATGAGGCAATCAATAAATTGTTTAAGCTAGCTGAATACCTTATAAATTCGCTTCCACATAAACATTAGTTGCCACATGAAACCAATCTTGTGCAAACATTAACGTTTGCACATTATTAATCGCAAGGGGTTAAGTGAGCCCAAGTCGCCTAGTAACGCGAAGTAATTCATAAATTCTTAACTGGTTTGAACGGTAATTACTCGATCCATGAGCAAGGCTTGCCCTGTAGCCAAATCACCAAAGATACGTATATGATAAAATCCTGGATCTCCAGAGGTATCAATAGCAACAACTTCATCAAATTCAGCAGCTAGGCGAATTGTGTTAATGCTTTGTGCCCGTGCCATATAGGTGTTTGTTTGGTTTAACTCATCATGGCTCATGGGCTCTGGAAATGGCTCGTAGGCTAAGTCCAGGAGAATGTTACTGACGTCTGGTGATGGCAAACGGCCGTTTACCACAATCTCATCGCCTAGTTCTACCTGATCTGGAATGGTTTGGTTGAGTGTCACATATTGATTGGTAAACTCTTGTGCCAGCCGGAACTCACCTGTGGCTGGCTCATAAGCCATGCCAATGCCCACATGGGTATGGGCTGGGTCGAGGATGTTGTCACGATGTCCGGGGCTGTTCATCAAGCCAATTTGGGCGTTCTCGATGACCTCTTGCCAATTGTCGATGGGAGCACCGCTGCCATTACTGTAGGTGTAGGAAAAGGCATGGAGATTTTCCATGACTGTGTGTTCGCCGCCTATCTGGGAGTAGCGATGTTCTGGGCCGAGGCCATCCAAGTTCCAGTGACTGAAGTAGTTGTTTTGTAACATGTCTTTGCTGTGGAGAGTACCAGCGAAGGTAGCCGTTTGGTCTAAAGCGACGGGAGCCAAGCCGTTGACCACTCTGTCCGTGTTGATCATATCCAGCATCCATACCGCGAGTACATCTGGGTCGTAAACATCAACGGGGTTATTGGTTTGGGGAGAATCGGTATTTATTACCCCATTTGTCGCGGATTGTTGTGTCGGCACAATCCGCCCACTTACCGACCCAACAACATTCGTAGGCAGTGCATCTGGGCCGCTCGCTGAGGTAGGAACCGTATCATCAACAAATACACCCTTCAAGAACCACCCTACCCCACACAAAACAACGAGAAGCACAATGCCAACCAAAACAAACTGCCACCGATTATTAGATTGTCGAGGCCATTCCTCATCATCTAACAGCCAATCATCGTCGTCTAGATCCCAATACTCGTCATCAAATTCATTCTTTTTACGCCAAAAAGCCATTAATCAAATTCCTCAACAAAAGATGGGGTTCCCTTTCGAGAAGTGGTAAATGTATTCACATTTTCAAAGCCAGCTAATATGAGCAACAATAAACCAACAGGGATAAAAAGACGTGGCACAATAGTCACACGAGCCTCCACAATTAGGCAAAGAAATGATAAGGCTCGTTCCCCTTGATGTCCCAATGAATCAAGTAAAGGCAGCTGAATGATAAAAAAGAAAAATGATAAAAAGGCAATAAGCGAAATCCCCACCAAGACGCCCCCTAATCCAAATTGTGATGATGTCTCGAACTCATCCTCATCGAGATAAGCAAATTCATCTTCATGATCCAGTTTTACAGTCCTATGCTGCCACCCATAGGCTAAAACCACACCCGAAACGACGCACACCAATAGCAAGACACCTATCAAAAATTGTGTGCTATTGGTCGCATCCAGGCGGAAAAAGTCCCAGCTAAACAACCAACTTCTTCCGTATAGCTGCGAGAATGTGTCACCCAACTCCAAATTTTGCATAAAAAATGTTTTGAGTTCTGGAACCGAATGGTAGTTCTGCCAACCATGTTGGTGTAAAAAATCTTGCGCAAATTTTGGCAGCGCTTCAGGCTGTTTCAACAAGGTGCCTAATTCTGTCATGTGCTGGTGCTTTGCTGTATCTGGCACGAGGTGAACCCAGGGCAGCAGCAAACCAAGCAGCAAGCATACAAACCCGCCAGCCAACAAAACGCGACTTTGTGGACTCATACATTCCCCCATAAGTCCTTATCGTCCTTATCAAATGACGATTGAGCGTGAACTAACCCACCCGCTATCATCAACAACAACAACAAGAACATCACCAGGGGACCCAGCCAGATAATTTCAATTTGCAATAAAGGAACTGCCAATGCCAACGGATGTGGGAATACCCGCTCCCCTAATTCTTCAATCTCTGGCAGAAAGCAAATGGTAACAAATAAGAGAAACGCGCTGCACCCAGCCAAGGCATAACCCACTTTAGGCGTTTGCACAGGCCATGATACACACATAGCCAACAGAATCGCGGCGAAACCTACCAACAGCACAAAGCCAGTCAACAGGAAGCTGGGTGAGTTTAGCAGAAGCGTTTGCCAGCCAGGAAGCTCAAAAAGCCCCACCACGGTAGACACAGCTTCCATACCTCCTGCCATGCTGTCCTTTCCCGCATGTTCCAAGAAGGGTATCAACATATCCGGCGCGACATCTAGCAAATCCCGAAAAACAGAGCCTTTAATGGGAGATAAATCCAACCACGGCAAATAAAAGAAACTAATATTTACACCTACTGACCCTATGATTGCCAGAAAGTGTGGTTGAGTCTTTGTTGCCAACCAACGCCATCCCAAAACTAGTAAAGGCAATAATATCCAAATTAAGGTACAGGATATAACAACGAACATTTATCTGTTACTGTATAGAATGACTCATGTCTTGAATCAACTCTGGCAAGCGATGTCTAACAGTTGCATAATGAACAATTTCCTGAGCCATACCAGCTTGCGGATTTAAAAGTAGCGAATGTTTAGCTATAACAATATTAAGGGCTGCCGCGCCGGTTACATATTCTTTATATATCTCCCATAAACCATCCTGGAGAATATAATTATTACCATCTGACAACAAACTAATTAAAGCTCGTTGGACATCTTCCAAAAGATCTTTGTCAGAATATGTATTGAAAGAAGACAAAATATTTGTAGCATCTTTGATCACTTGTTCTTCTTGATCTTCAGGCAAATTGTTTAGCCTATCAGCACGATTCCCAAATAAATATTTTAGCTTCTGGGCGAAAACATCTCCTACCGCATTGCCAACTTTCTCACTAATTTCAGCTATGGCCGGTTGCGCAGCCGGCCACACCCACTTTGCCATTTCCATGGCACTTGTTACTGCTAAATATGTATTACTTGCAACCATTTTTTCATGACTCCTTGTGGTATTAAATCTCCCGTTGAGTAATTTAATCATTTTTTTGTTTCTCTTATCTAGATTGATGCCAATTTTGTAAAAGAAGCGTAAATTTTTTCCACTTTCAAAATCTTCAGTCTGCCCTCTATTCACGTTAAAACTGTCACTAAGAGCTTCTATAAATGTGACTACTCTCTCTTCTGAGGCTTCTAAACAATCCTCAATCTGTCTAGAATATTGATTTCGCAAAGAATCATCACTAGTATCAGTATCTTGGATACCTTCTATAAAATCAGGATTCTTTTCTATCAATTCAAATATTAACTTATTAGCCCCATAATGATTCCCCGCCCAGTCCAAGATCGCCCCACGAAATGCTTTTTGTAATTTTTCGTTCTCGAAAAATGTCCAATCGTAATTTCGTATACCCGCTTTTAAAAACTTATTAAACCAAGTATCAGCAGGGTAATATTCATCTGAGCATTGCTTATTAAAGCTAGTTCTATGATCAAACTGGAATTCTTGAACACGCTCTAGCATATTAAGAGTTGGCAGTAATGAACCATCTTTATTAACAGGAAACTTCCAGTCAGCGTCTCTTTGTTTTACTAATGACGGAAATTTTTCTACTTCAAACCAAGATTCAAAAATTAAATGGGGATTTTGATACTTAGTCAGCTTTAATAGTTCATCAGCTAACTCTACAATCTTATTGACCGTGTGAGGAAGATCGTTAGATTTGCCAACCCATATTAACCACACAATAGAAGTTTTCGATTTTTTATGCAGTTGAGCAAATAAGTACTTCATTGCACGGGAGCTGAGAGATTCTCCAGCAAGAGTATCATCAATAAGAGATTGATCTCCTTCGTCCCAATTAAGGGCAGGCATTGTAGAGCAAATCTGAAATAGCATTTCTCTTAAAATTCGTCTTTCATCATCTTCAGCATTCCCCGTACTGGAGAACTTAGTGACATCAAATTCCACAAAAGGCCAATCTTTCTCTTTATAAATTTTTTTAATAAAGTAACTTTTCCCAGATTGGTAACATCCATGCAGCCAAACACCTAACTCCTTATTGGATATTTTTGAGGTTTGGACATCATTTGAGTAACGTTTCCTTAATTCCGGAAGAAGCGTCAATTTCTGGAATGTGGTTTCATAGTAGTCTGAATGCTTTGTCGACAGAGTCATTATTGCTCTCTCTTCTTGATTTTTTGTGTGCCCAAACTTTAATCCGGGAGGTTTTGGATTAATTTATCTTCTTCATCATTTAGAACGCTATCATTAGTCCGTCTAGCATGAAGCATTTTGAGCATATACGAATATAGCCATCCTGGTCTCAAATAAATGATTGGGAGAGTAAATGCTTTATACCTAAAATTATCAAGCACACCCTTTCGTCTTAATTGGTCTAATACGGCAATTAGGTTCTTGTGGGCATCTATATTGACAACACGTTCATCATTCTTGTGGGCATCTATATTGACAACACGTTCATCAAATTTGTTTTTCAACGATTTAGGGTATTTCCATTGCAGTTGATTAAATTTGACACCTGTTAAAATACCAGTCTTGGGATCTATCGTTTTGGTTTCAACTAACAACATCAATAATTCTAATTCTAATTCACCAAAGCTGTTCGATATATAATCTTGGAATGTAGACAACATATTGTCTTTATTGATGAATTCACGAATAATTTCTCCGGAAACAACTGTGGAAGGAGTATCTCCATGGGATAATTTTTGCTGGGATAATTTTTGCTGGTTGTTTATCTTAGTTTTTATTTCGTTACCTAGTATTTGAATATACGATATCCATCCACCTGTAAATGCATTCAAAACAATTGCGCCCATATGAGTTAAGGTTAATTTAGCTTCTTTAAATAAAAATAGGCTTTCTTCAATACTCGCCATTTCTGTGCTTACTCTTAAAAGAGCAGCGCGTTCATTTCTTTTTTGAACTTCATGTCGGAACTGTCTCTTTAAGTCTGTCAACCAAGGGTCAGCACGATCATCGTTTGCAACCCATAAAACTAAATTACCCGTTTGTAACAAGCTTTTTAATTGATCAAGCAGTCGAGCTTTTTCATCTGAAGGAAAATTACGTATGATGTCTGCATCATCTAAAACGAGTAAAATAGGGCGACCTGTTTTAGTGCACCAGTTGTGTATAAAGTTTTTCAGGTCACTCCACGTCCGATTGTTTAACAATTCTTGTAAATCATTGTGTAAATCATCAAATTCCTTATCTATGTGGGTTTGTACAACGCGGACAAAACGCTGCCAAAAATGGAAATCTTGATCTTTCTTTAGATCTTTCCCTTTAATCTCTTGGTGCCACCATGTCCATAAATCGAGTTTAATAACGGAAAATCTTTGTGAGTCTACTTTGGATAAGACACCTTGAATAATAGAAGATTTCCCAGATTGTCTTAATCCGTCTAAAATAATTAAACCAGGCACAAAATGTCTACCTGATAAAAATCTTAATATTTCTTCAACTTTATGCTTTGCACTAGAAATCGGGGATTTGAGTAGTTCTTCTGGTGTTAAGGGTCTCCCAATAATAAACACATCATCAGGCAGAGTTTCTTCATTTTCGAGTATATGAGATTGATAATCAACCCCCACCGTGAACCCTTTGTAAATAGATTCATTCTTAATTGATTCTTCAATTACCGATACGCCATAAACACCAGATGTTTCATAATCCACTGAAAAATCAACTTCTAATTCTTCAATTGCCCTAAAATTGTATTGAAAGGTGGTGTATTCCTCACTAGACAATCGCTCCAAAACTAATAACTCTTTTGATTTAACCGCAGGCGAATGACCTTCCCGTCTGGATTTAACCGCAGGCGGATGACCTTCCCGTAAAACACATCTAAGATGAGCTTGTGTAATATCTGATCCCGCTGCATGAAATAGTATGCCATGGAAGTTGTAATACCAAGTCCCAAAATTCTCTGATTCTTCAATCTGTTTACTTAAGCTACTGAGTAATTCTAATGAAGGCCGTAATTGCAAATATAATTGCCCAGGCATAACAGGATCCCTAATATCAGCGAAGTCCCGTAATCGTGTTTCAACTTGAATGTCCCATCTATCTAGCAAAGATAAAAACAGCTTCTGTTCTGGCAAGCCATTATATTCTGAACTGCTAACTTTTTTCCGAACTTCATTAAGTTTTTCTTTGTACGTTTCTAAGAAGTAACTGCTATTTTGGTTTTTTTCGCTAGATTGAAAAATTGGCTTAATCTCTTCGATAAAAAGACTCAATACCTCTATATTTTTTTCTGGCTGATTATCAACAAGTGATTTGTATTCATGTTGATAATCAACAGATAATGAGTGCTTGTCTGATATCTCTCCTAAAAACTTATATAGTTGATGGAGAATTGTTTTATCTGAACCATCTAGAGGGGTCAGCCCTTCATATTTGGTTCCATTAGTTTGTTCAACGGGATTAACTTTTAATCTATTAAAGAATCTTTGACATGCTACTGGTGCATCTTGAGTCCCAAATGCATTTGCTAATTGGTCAAGATCTACAAAATCAGGTTTCAAAAGGCTTTCATAAATTGTTTTCACTGCTTTAAACTGAATTTCTGAGTTTGCTGCTCTGGAATCCCTCCATTGTGTATAAAACACAGGGGCTACGGCATTAAGTAAGGTTTGTATATTTTCTTTGTTACCCTCTTCCCTTATTTGATTTTTTACAAAATCATCAAAGAACTTGTCGATATCGGATTTATAAACCTCACTATACAATTGTTCAAATGCAAATATTAAAATTTGATCTGTGTATTTACCACCATCCTTTAAAACCTGATCTATTTCAATTTTATATTGATTCTTAGCAACACTAACCTTATCATTAGGAATTTCCCCAATCTTTTCAATCTGTTTTTGTGCTAACTTGCTAATCTCAGACGCTTCTTCTTTTTGTGGTGGCATAGATGCAACAGGTGGAGTAGTTGGCGGCGGTAAAGGCTGTGGAACGTCTGGTTCTGGATTTTGACCATTCTTACGAGATTGTAGAACTAAATGAATAGCAATTCCCAAGAGAAGTAAAATTATTATTAGCAGCCCTAGATACAATCCTGATATTCGAAATAAGTTAGGTAGTTTAGGTTCTTGATTTGGAGGTATGGGAGCCGGTGGGGGTACAGGAAATACAGACCGAGGTGTTGCAGTTATAGTTGGAACAGTTGTTGGCGTTTCAACTACAGGTATTGGAGTTTGAGGCAACTTTATTGTGATTTTAAAAGTGTCAGAATAATTTAAGTTGTCAGGTGATACTCCCTCAATATGCAAAACAATCTCATATTCACCATCCTGCTCTATAGGGAAATCATCTATCGTATTTTCACTACTTACCCTATGTGACTCTAAATCCTCATCAATTAAAAGCTCGCCATTCATAAAAACTTTTAACTCAGGTATCAGATCTAGAACAGCCTCATCATTTTCAATGTCATATTCAATGACGTGAGATCCATCTAAAAGCTCGTCCGTATCTAGATAAACGATATGAGGTAATTCAACAGCTTTGAGTGAGACACCCTCTGTATTTACAGATTCCAGTAACTTGCCATCAACTAAAAGAATAGGAGCAAGATCATAATCATCTGGTTCATCAAATCCCTCAAAGACAATTTCATAAGAACCATCTTCTAATAACTCAAAAACCAGTTCATCATAATCTTCATCATTATTTTCGTCATATTCTTCGTAGCTTTTATCTTCTTCTGCTAGCAGCAATGTTAGTCTTTCGGGATCTAACTCAGCGAGGCTTTCGCTATCAAGGGTGGCCTGTACAGAGAATTCGTTCCCGACAGCCACGGCTGGGTTTTCTGTAGACAATGTTATTTGAGGGTGGCGGCGGTTGACGAGTAAACGGCCGTTTGCTCCCTCAAGCGTGATTTGCCAATCACCTTTTTCTGGGGTGGTAATTACATATATCTCATGGAGATCTTCTTCGCCACCGCCTCTAGCAGGTGCTTTTTCATATATATTGCCATCAGGGTTTACAATTTTGACGTTGGCTCCAGGCGCGTCTTTCAATACCGTAATCGTTAATTCATCTACATATGGTTCAACATAAATGTCATAAGCCTGATCAGCGGTTAGCTCCACTACTTCATCTTGTGTTCCTTCAATAAATTCAGATAAAATCCGCCAATAAACCTCGCTCAAATTACTACTGTCGTCAATGTATTCGTAGCGGTCGTCTTGAGACAAAATTCCCAACCACCGATCTTCATCCGCTTGTGCGCCGCCTACGCCAACCACAAACACTTGTATGCCAGCATCATCGGTCGCTGACACAGTTTGTCCTAACTCGCCAAAATAACTATCAAGATCTGGCAATACTTCCCCGCCTGACGCTGGCTGCCCATCAGTCATGAGAATAACAATTGGCGTTCTATCGCCATTTAAACTCTTCAAGCTATCAAATTCACTCAAAGCAAATTCAAGGGGTATTTTAAAATCTGTATCTCCTCCCGCTGGTGTGTCAATAAAAAAATTGCTCAAGTTAGAAGGTGATGGGCGACCGAGACGAATCACACTATCTTGATTAATATCTTGATTAAATCCAGCAACCCCTAATCTATAATCAAGGTTCACAAAATCAACATTGGCATCCAAATAATCAAGTAAAAATTTTGCGGCTTGCTCAATTAAGTCTCGTTCAAGAATAGTGCTGCCTGAGGTATCTAGCAAGAGGATGATATCTAGTGGTGGTGTATCATCCTCTTGAGCTGTAGCACGAGGAGCTACCATCCCAGAGAAAATTATCAGTATCAATAGTAAGAATAAGTATCTTAATTTAGGCAACATCTTCATCACTAATCCCAATCGTCAGATTTATTACTCACTGTATCAATATTAGCTAGCAGTACCGCACCTAGAATAAACAAGAGTCCCAGCCCTAAACGCCAGATGATAGGCCAGGCTTCATCGTATAAAAAAACAGAGAGAATGACTAAAACAATCCCTACAATGAACAAAGCAAAAGCAAAAAATTTGTTGAGCATGATATTTCTCTCTCCTACGGCTGGCGACCACACCATTTCCAACGGCCGTCTTCCTGCATGATTTGCCACGTTTCGTCCAAACGGTAGGGATACCAACCTTTGAATACTCTGATGCGAAGCTGCCCTTTGGCGGTGACAACGGCCGTTTGCTCATCACTTATCACTTCCTCAAAAACAATACGGGAACGGTCTATTTCAAACTCATTTTTAATACTTTCCAGGTCTACCCCAGGAATCAAATATTTTTCCAAGTCTGGAATCTGCGTAATATCCAGATATTCCACCATGCCGCCGATAGAAGCGCCGCTGGCAATGGCATTTGACACCCATATCTCATCGTCACAAGTGCGGTCTAATACCGTCTCACTGTCCATCGCCCACATCGCATCAAACCAATCTTCCGCTGCGTAGACCGGCGTAGTTGACTGCCAGAAACGTAATCCCAGAAAACCAAGCGCTGAAATTGCCACGATAACGACAATAGTAATCAGCACCACCATAAATCTACCTGGCAAAGAAGCTCCACTACTTAATGTATCATCATCGCTATAATCAAACTCATCAAGGTACAAATCGTCCTCATATTCATTTGTTTTTTTGCTTCTTCTAAACATGTTCAAATCCCAAACCACATCTATTTTTACATCATTGGCACAGACTTTTTCGCTTACTTATTTATAACAACATCCAAGTCCCATTGTGGCCGCTGATAGATGGTATAAAATTCTTGCAGACCAGCCCGCCCATCCCCTGTTTGCAAGCGATCTGCCAGCGAAGCCATATAACCGTTATTGAGCAATCTGTCGATGACGGCCGTTACCTCATATTCCACCCGCCGAAACTCAACCATTTTATTAGCTGGGTCAAACAGCAAGTAAGCAGCACGCGAATCGCCGTCTCTCGGCTGTCCCACACTACCGGGGTTGATGATATGGACACCTTCTTGGATGGATAACGGCCGTTCATAGGCCAATGGTTGCACCTGTTTATCATGAAACCACATTGGGTAATGGGTATGACCGCAAAACAACACCGTTGTCGGTTGGTTGTGGTATTCTCGCTGGAGTAAATCAAAGGTATCGCTGATGACGTACTTTTTCCAGGGATGGAGATACGTAATCCGACGCTGCGTCTGCTGTACAGCCGCATGGCTAAACAAGGCCTCAAGCTGCGAATCTGCCCAATTCTCACTTACAAGTGATCGTGACTCACCTTGCACCGCTCGCTCTACTTCAGCCTTAAACCATTTGGCATAACTCCGATTTTTAGGTGCATTTAGCAATTCTTGATGCTTATGGAGACTCGTCCATGCCTCTTCACTCACTTTAGTCGGTAGCAGCAACCACTCATCATGATTGCCAGGGATCCAGCGAGCCTCAATATTGGCTTTGATTTTTAGCCATTTAATGCATTCCACCGGATCCGGCCCATATCCCACCAAATCCCCCAGAAACCAATACTTTATCGTTTCGTTGTGCTGGGTACGCAAGCGGCGCACATCCTGATCAACGGCTTGTAATGCACTGTAATTGGCATGAATGTCTGTAATGATGGCATAACGCATGGGCCTAACTCTCTCCGTATTTCCTCTTAATTTCGCGCAGCTTTTTCATGACATCTACAACTTCATCATGACTGGGATCAATTTCTTGACATGCCTTTAATCGTTTGGTGGCATTCCTTAATTGTGCTGTAGGGAATGGTTTTCCTCGGCGGAACCGGTTATTTTTGCTTTCTTCATGCTGCTGAATTTGCATATTTAACAGGTCAAGTGCCTGCCGCATTTGTCGCAGAGGTTTGGCAAAGTTCGCTAAATCGTCCTCAATTTGAGCTAACAATTCACTGGCACGGTTTTGATAACTATTCACATTATCTAAAACTTCGCCCCGCCAGGTTTCATCCACCTGATCCTGTGCTTCCGCAGCTTTTTGGCTCATTGGGTTGTTATCAGGAACCCGTTCTAAAGCTTCTTCAAAAACGGTCGTTTTCTCCAGCACCAAATCACAACTTTTTTGGATTTCATAAAGCGGTTGCTCTAGACGTAAATCAGCCAAATGTTTATCAATACGGCTGCCAACGGCCGTTACATCTCGATAAGCAAGCTCCACCTGTTCTGCCCAATTAAGCCATTCTTCCAGATTTGCCTGCTGAATCTTGGCTTCACTCTTATGCTCCCGTAATTGACGTATTTCTTTTTCCGTATAGGGATAACGATGGCGCACCAAGATGTCGAGACCCGAAAAGCCTTCATCTTGATAGCGATTCCATAAACGTTCCAACTGATTAGCGGCGCTCAATACCTCAGCAAAAGATTCCGCTTGAATTGCTTGCGCCAATTGACGCACTTGTTGATTGAGTTCTTCAGCCTTGTTATCCAAGTCAGTAAAGATTTCCCTCTTCGTATTGATTAACTGAATCAATTCGCGATCACTCTGAGCTATTTGTAACAAGGTGGCTGATTGGTCAACCAATTCTCGTACCCGCCAGCCACCTTCTCCGTCTGGACGTAACGGTTCTGGATACGTCAAATAATCAATTTTTGTTTTATCCAGACGCTCAAATTGCGCCTGCACCTTTTTCCAGGGCGTCAACTTGCCTTGAATATGTTCGCGACCATCGGTTAATGCCTCTTGTGTTTCCTGCTTTAAGTTGAGTACAGCTTGCACTTTTTGAATCGACTGCAAAATAAACATTAAATCTTCAGCACGACGGATACTCTCAGCTAAAGATTTGCGGATACTGATATTCTGAGCCTGCCCTGCATAAATCTCCAGACTGTTATTTAGTTTCTTCCCTAAACTTTGCAGTCCTGTCTGGACACGATTGTCCTTTTCGTCCAGTTCATGTGCCTCTGCAAACAATTGTGCTGCCTTGATTAATTCTTGTTCATCCTGGCTGGTTGCGGCCGTTTGCGCTTCCCGAATCAATCTTTCTAAGCGCCAGCTAGTTAACCATTCTCGTTCATCTTCTATCATGAAGTCTAAATCGGGAAATCGTTGACCGACGCTTTTCAATCCTTGAAACTCTGCCTCAAAGCTGGGCAGGCTCCCTTGATCCAATAATTTAGCTGCTTCGGTTAATCCAACCCACACAGTGCTTTTTTCTGCGGCTTGAATCACATGTGCTCGATAAGCCAGGCTTTCTGCTTGACGACTGGCATCTTGCCAGTTACCCGTTCTCCAGCATAAATGCATGAATTCACGGAAGAGACGTTCGCTTTGGTAAAGTTCTGGTCGACGCATTTCCTCTTTCAAATATTGCAGTGCCGCCTCACTGCTTTTGCCCTGCTCTTGACTAAGTTCTAACAGCACCCGGTTTTCCATCGCAGACTGATACTGTTCATACAGTTCATCCGTCTTGGGATTTGCAATTTGCCAGCGTTTGTGCCGATTCTGCTCCAATAAGGCAGGTGATGCCGTTTTCTCAGCTTGTAGATTGGCATATTCTGTGTCAAGCAGTTGTTCTTGAAGTTGTTGCAAAAGCTGCTTGTCCGCCGCTTCATAAAGCAGGTTTTGTTGTTGAAGGTCTTCCCCCCGCTCTACTCCTTTTTTTAAGATAATGACATCTTTGGAGCGCACAGCCTGAGACATGCCTTCCAGGTATGTTTTACGCCATGCTTCACGAGCATCACGTAATGTGCGCTCTAGTTCGGCCGTCAAGGTGGTATCTTGCTGCCGCACCTCTAACAATTTCTCGACTGCCTTCTTAAACTGTGACACTGGTTCCACTCGTTCCAGTGTGCTGCGCCGCACTTGTACACTCTGCTGACCTTCACGTACTAAACTTTCAGCCTGGGAGATCACATGCCGTACTCGTTGGTCATTTTCTTCCAACGGCTTGAGACTATCTAGCTTGTCACGGCAATCATCATGCAGCAAATTGGTTTGACTATCACTGCCATATTCATCAAAAAGGCGGTTGGCTTCTTTGTAACGATCAATCGCTCGCCGCCAATTACGCTCCAATTCAGCCTGGCGTGCTTCCTCTGTATAAAGGGCAGCTTGGGCACGTTTAGTCAGGCGTTCTGCTTCCGCTTGATTTGTGGCATTGGGACTATCTGCCACTTGTTGCAAAAATGTTTGGGCATCGGCCCATTCCCGAATACGATACGCATCCATACCCTGCCGCCAATTTTCACGGTCGCCCTGGGTGCTGGTTAAACGTAAGCGGCGCTGCCGTACTTGTTGGTGCTGGGCTTGTGCGCTAGGTAGTGAATCTAGTAATTGACGGACATCACTCAGCAAATTGGAGTTTTGGGCTTCTACATATTGATCGAGAAGTTCATCCACTTCAAACAGCAATTTCATCATGGCATGATGGACGCCGTCTGCCTCAATAATTTCTTGATTAAGCTGCTCTAATTCAGTTAGTACATTAACTAATTCAGAACCAGATTTGGGTTGCGGTACTTCTGCATAAACTTTCGCACGGGTCTCTTTAACACCTGTTAGTGCCTTCTGAAATTCATCGCGGCTCAGATCAATACGTATCTGTGTCATCAGGTCTTTGACACGGCCGGCTAATTGAGCTGACAAGGCATCTTGTGTTTCTTCAATATAGTTGTCGAGGTTGCGATATTCTGGATAAATTTCCTTGGCTTCACGGTAAAAGGCCAGCTTTTCTTCGTAACTAAGTCCAGCCTCATTGGCACCAACGACTAATTCTTGAGCCTGGTTATAACTACGAATCCGTTCCTTGATTAAGGCTGTCTCTTTTTCCAAGCCAAGATGAGTATCTTTTAACTCTTCTTTATCTTCAGCCGTAAGCAGGTCATCATCCAACAAAGCTAAGGCGTTTTCTAAGGTTTCTAATGCCAGTTTGGGCGCTTCTACTTTTTGTTCATCAGCTAATGTTCGCCGTTGGTGTGCTAAATCAATGAGAGAGGCGATATAACGCTCTCGTGTTTTTTTATGCAGTTCAATCGTTGCAACTTCCGCATTTGCTTGACCAAACCAACCAGCCGTATCCACCATCACAGAAACGCCAGCTGCTAAGAATGCGCTAGATTGTTTATATCCTTCGCGTGTATTACCTTGTACAGATAATGTGCTAGCGGCTCCTAACTTCTCCCGTAATATAGCCCGCTGTTCATTAATGAATTCGACTGTGTAATCTAACTCTGCTTGCAACTCAGCAAATTCATTTTCCTCAGCTAACGCTTTTATCGCACCCAGTTGCCGATTAGCAGAGGGCAAGTCACTACGGTCAATAGCACGTTCCATGTCTCGCAGAATATCATCTTTTTCCTTCTGAATACCTACTCTGTTGCCTTCTTGTTGTAAGTTTTCTAGGGCTTGTTTGGCTATTTGATTATCTGGATCAACTTCAGTAACTGCTGCCCATAAAGTGCGTCGCTGTTCCAGATCATCTTCATTTCCTTGACCGTATTTTTCTGCCCTTTCTATCAGCGGTTTTACTTGCTTTTCTAGTTTACGGGCAGCATCTTCGTAATGCTCTACTATCTCTGCCGCCAGAGGTGAATTTGAATCCACCTTTGCCTGTAATGATTTGAAAGCATTGCGAGCTGAATGAAATCGATTATTATGCAGCATCGCCAATGCATCATCAAAAGCAGTTCTTAGCGCAGGATCCACTCCATCTTCCGGGCCTTCTGGCGAATTTGAATCAACAGCAACAACACCATCTGCCGAAATACCCCATTCAGCCAGCTCGTCTTGATATGGCATATCGCTATCCATCCCATTATCCTTCCACTTGACAATTGCTTTACGAGCCTTCGCAAGCGACCTTTGCGTGTTTTCATCCACATCAGGAACTAACAATTGGATTTCTTCTAATAATGTTTCAATTTGTTTGTTATTCATAGTGACATCACATTAAAAATTTTGCTATGCGTTCATTAGCATCAAAGCATGTAGATGTAGAGACTTGATAATTGCTTTCTACTCAGCTAAACAAACGTCTATATTATCGAATGCCTCAATTAGCGGCTGAAACGAAGTTGCATCTTTATTTTGAAATTCCTGAGTTTTACTATTTGCTAGCCAATAAATACCATTGTTTTTTTCACTAACTACAACTGCGAAGAACATAAAAGACGCGTCATTATATTTGTTACAAACATAGCCTATTACATTAAATATATTGTCATCAGTGTTTATTTCTAAGTCGCCTAAACTTTTATCGAACTTGGGATCCCACACTGGCCTAAGGCGTAGTACGTCTGTACCTTCATTTAAAGTTGTTGTAATGGGTTTTGTATAAGTTATAGGTGTTGACATCTCAAGAGGATCTTCTCCATCTGTCAACCAAGCAATGCGATACATTCCTGATTGAAGCAATGGATCACGCACCTTATTACCGTCAATAGAAATAGTGGACGAATCAACAGATTCATTCATGTTAACTAACCAGCTAACTAACACTGGTACAATCTCTGAAACTGGCTCTCCATTTTCACCATTCACTTGAACCCTAAGTGGGAGGGCATCTGATTGCCCTTGATGTTTGAGCATGACTGTTTCACCAGATAAATCAAAAAGCCAACCGTTGTTCAACATCAATTCAAATTCAGGCCAATCAAAAACATTATCTAAATCATAATAAGTGATTTGGTCTATTTCTTCAGGAATATATGACACCAAATTCTCCAAATTAGTCGCATCTTCAGGCACCATAAATTCTACTGGTGATGCGGGGATACTATTGATTTGTAAACTATCGCCAATAGTTGGTGCTGGTATAGGTGTTGGGGTTGGTGTGTTCGTTGGCGTGAGGGTATCTGTTGCTGTTGGCTGTGGAGTTAAAGTCGGAGTTGAAGTTGGTGTTTCAGTTGGCAGTGCCCCAGCAATCTCACTTCCTGATGATATTGCTGTAGGAGATTCAATATTATTTTCTGGCTCTGGCGGCCCCCCCCCTAATTGCGTCGCCAGTGGATAAATTTGTTGTGTTTTAATAAACCCATATCCTCCAAGACCCATCAAGAAAAGGAATAAAATGAAAGCTACAATAGCTAACACCCGACCACCAGACCATCCCTTTTTACTAGATAGTCGATCCTTCTTCAGTAACTGCTCGTTCTGCTTTTTTAGAGCACTATTCTCTTTTTTAACTTCATCAACTTCTTCTGTTAACGATTGCAAATTTTTCTCAATCTTCATACCCAATTCCTGTAAACCTTGTTGGTTTAATTGTGTTATGACTTGTTCAATAGAGGCTTCTGCAACAAACGTTTTTTCCCGTTCAACCAGATCTTCTCTATTCAATTCAAGTTTTCTTTTCCAGGCAACTTGTGTGTCATCATCATGAAAAATATCTACTTTTTCGACCATATCGGTTAACAACACATTGGCTTTGTCAAACTGTTTTGCTAATAGATACTTATCAAAGCGAGTTCTTTTCAGATCAAGATCTTGACTTAGTAGAGCATCATCCACATGTTGCTTGATAACAATTCTTTCTGCATCATCACCAATAGCAGACAAAGCATTTCCTAAAGCAAACACCATAATCCAATCTTTTCGCCCAATCGCCTGTTCAAATTGTGTCTGGATGGTTTGCTTCGTTTCTAACGGTACATCTCCGCCCATATCAGCCGCAATCGAATACGCTTCCTTCCACTTAAAAGCTTGGAGAGCTTGATTCAAGTTATTTGCCTGCTCCTGAATCCAAGCTTTGTGTTGCTTCGTGCGAACGGCGGCTTTGGCTGAATCTTCTTCTTGTAACAGAGTTTCGTAATTAACTATGCTTTGCTGCATTTCTATTTCATGTTGCTCATTCCATTTCTGCGCTAACCGATCATAAATAGAGGGGTTGGCATGTCCGAAAAAAGCAGCCGCTGACAATAATTGAACTGCATCTGCACGGGACATTTTTTCAGCTTCTTCAACAGTAACATCAAGAAGGCGTAACTGTCCTGGATTTTCCAGTAACTGCTCTATTAAATACCCAGCAGGATTTTGTTTTTGCGCGATACGTAAACGTAGCTCATTGACCGCATCTGATTCTTGCTCAAATCCTTTATCTTGTTGACGGCACGCTTTCGCCCTTTCTTGTAGTTGGTCAGGTGTAGATAAGGACTCACGCATTAAACGTAAATACGTTTCATCCTGAATTTGTTGCAATGATTTAGCTGCTTCTTCATACGCTTGACTGGCTTTCCGCCATTCCTTAACTTTCTCCGCAAAGAGCGCCTGCTTCATCCAACTTTGTGCTTCCGCCTCATAAGTTAGAGAACAAAGTAAGGGGCTAGATGTTCCTTCTGCATGAACCTGTTTCAAAGTGGTTTCTGCGATTGCCCATTCTTCTCGATCCATCTGGGCGACAGCATCTTCTAATAATGTTTTTAGTGGCGCGAAAGCGTCTCCCATTTCCTGTCCAAGTTTTGCGAGGACAACCCATCGCCATAAATCCAAACGTTCAAGGCTCTCTGCCTCCAACTCCCACCGTTTTAACGCCTCACTGTAAACGCCCATCTGGTAGAAATTTCTACCTGTTCCCCAGATAGGAGAGATATCATCTGTAATCTCTTTTAATTCACCACGCATTCGATCCACAATGCGCCCTTGTCCACCACGCCGAATATAAAGATCAATAGCTCGGGTTGCCGTGACAACTGCCTTTATATATTCCTCTGCGGTTGTTGTTTCTATTCCAGATTGCGGATCGCGATTTTTGGCTTGACGAAGCGCAATATTAGCTTCGTCATAAAGATCATCTTCATCTTGCTGCCATAGGCTCAGCATTATTTCGATATCGTCCAAAAAATCCTGAGCGGATTGATACCGATTTTGGGGATTAGGATGTAAGGCTTTCAATAATATGAACCGTGTTCCCAACGATACCTTTTCCCAATTGGCATCGGCACGTTTTGCCAGTTCAGCCTCTGTCTCCCCCGTTTGAAAGGCACCTTTACCAGTAAGCAATTGATATAGGTAAGCACCAAAACGAACTAAATCGTCAACAGCACCTGGTGGCCGCGTATCTTTAGCAACTCGGGTACTAACATGGTTCCAATCCATAACCTTGGCTAATGCTATGTCTTGCTGCCACCAAATGTTTTTAAGTTGAAAATCTATGTAACTGCGTCTGATATCAACATGTAAAACAACTAATACTTGAAGCACTTGTTTGGCAATAGAGAGTGCTTCAACTTCGCGCTCCAAAGTCACTAATCCACGAGTTGCTACGATCAATTCGTCAAGTGGTTGCCCAACAATAAATTCCATAGCTAAGAACTCTTTGCTGTTATTTCCACCGCCCTGCCCCAACACTTCTGGCGTATGTAGTGGCGCATCTGGATAACGCTCTTTGCTATTTAAAACTAACTCACCTAAAATGATTGCTTCATCACGAAAACTTTGGATGATTTCCGGCGGCAAATCGGGACGCAATATTTTTAAGGCAGCTAATGTACCGTCTTGCTGAGTAGCTTTAAATACTTCTGCTGTCACCCCTTCACCAAGGAATTTCTTGATGACAAAACTATTTCCATTATTGTCGTGTAGCGTATCGCCAGGTTTGGCTAGTGGCATGGTTTACTCCGGTTCATCAAATCGGTCTGTTTCTACAGACTATTTATTCATGTGCTTTCAGAAAGCCTGAAAGATAGATGGCAAAATTTTGTTCACGGATATCTGCTGAATTGGTTAGCGGTGGCAGCATCTCTTTACGTACTTTGCGTAAATAGCCCCGTTTGCCGCCAATCTCTTCATCTTTGGCAATATCCAGTTTGCGTTCTTGAATGGCTGCTTTGAGTTGAGAAAGCGCTTCTTTGGCACGATTGGGGTTAGGGTTGCGCATGACAAGCGGCCATTTGCTCGAATCTCCGCCCAATAAATTATCTAAGGCTTCGCCTAAGGTGGCGCCAGGCCAATTTTCTAAACCAGGAAGATACCAATCTCCACCATGTGGATCCCAAAGATCGTATATGAAGCTCTCGCAAAATAAATCAAGCAATTCCTGATTTAATTGAATCCACCCTACAAATTTGGCATCAAGACGGCCGTTTATTTCTCCTTGCGTCTCACGTTGACTGGCTATTTGTTCACCCCGCCAAACATAGAGAGAGGGATCGACATAGTTGGCCTCCCATGCCTCATCTGTGTATTTGTTGTAGGAGTTGAGGGGCATATGGCCTTGCACCCGCAAAACAGTCATCGAGGTGCTGTCGGCATTGGTACATAATTGCACAGCCAGGTTATTGGCGCCACTCTCCAGTTTGGTGCGTAAGCTGTCAGTTTGTAGCGCTTCTGGCGCTACAAAAAGAACAACTTCCTGGGCATTCAAATTTTGAGCGCCCATATAGCTTTGGGTAAAGCCAGGTTCCGCTTGCTCGTACCATTGTTTGGGATTGATTCGTGCATCCAAGACAGTTTCATTTTGCAAATTGCGTTGGGTGAGGGTAACGGCCGTTCTATACACAGCTTCGGCTATAGCCACAGGCGTCTTCTCAATCACATAATCTGGCACATACGCTTCGTCATCCCATACAAAGTTGACAGGTGGCACCAGGAAATCAAGGTGCCACTCTCGTGTTTTTTCTTTATATTGGGCTTGCCAGCCAAAGCGTTTAGCGGCCCGTGTTAAGGTTTGATAATCACCAGGAGTGGTGCGAATACGCTGCTGGTACAATTTCCATTCCAGTTCTTCGTCCAAAATCCATTGGCGACCTTTTTGTTCAGCCAGTTCTGCTAATTCGGCACGAGCCGACTGCCATTGATCTTCCACTAAAGGTTCTACTTCATTTGTGAAGAATTCTTGCCACTGTGTGAGCAAATCGACTAGATCGGTTAACTGGCGGGCAACATCCCGCTCTCCTTCTCGCTGTACCAAGGAACGTACCGATTCTAACCACCGTTTTGCCTGAATTAGGCAACCCTGTCGATTTCGTGGCTTGTCGTCGAATTCACCTTTCTCGCCGTTGAGCAATTGATTTACATGATGAGCTACGGATTGCATGAACCCACGACTATCCAGGTTGTCTGCAAAGGCTTCAACCAACTCTTCGGCACTTTTTCTGCGTAAACGGCCGTTATCCTTCTCTACCACGACCTGCTCTGTTGCGACAATACTGTACAGACCGTTAGGCTGTTGTTGACGACATGGTTGCAAGCCCAAGAGTTCTTCAAATAAAAGATCATACACAGCTCGCCAAGCCACCGCTTCTTCTAAAATTCCCAACGGCAATCGAACGGCATAAGCGCCTAAACTACACGCCGTACCCATACTACGCTGATTGGCAAGGGTTCCGGCACGCATTTGAGAAGCAGTAAGATGCTGCGTCATGTTTTGCTGCGCTGACGTATGCAACAATGCCAGCAAGCCATCAGCCATGGTACTGAGATGATCATCAACCGTATCTATGTCTGCCCGTGGCTCAAAAAGAAAAATAGTCTGTGCAACCGCCGAGTTTGTGGTGCTGCGTAATTGATCCTGTGGATTACTATCCGGTACATAAACAAACGGTTGACGGGCATTACGCTGAAACCGTTCTAGTTCACGTAAAGTTGCCATTGTTCTAGTCTCTTGATCATTACGCCTGATTTTACGCCGCCCATCTTTGATTTCTGGTGACCAATCTTTACCAACAGGGGCTGTTAACCACATCTCAACATCAATATTGCTGTATTCAGGATTACTGCCTGCAACCACAATTTGCGTAAGACGAGCAATATCCACGAGCAACCCGCTGGCACCATCATCAAACGTTGCACCAACAACTTTGACCTTTGGGTTATCCAGTCTGTTGACTGTTTTTTGCAAGCTACTCCACAACACAGACCCATTGCTGCCGCGACGTAAATCATAAAACACGCTCATACGCCCCTGCATACGGCCGCTGGGTGAAAATGGTTCGTACCAATTGAGATAATGATTAGATGCTTTATTGCGTTCCACATCTTTTTGCAAAAATGTTTGCATTTCATTTAGGTCAGGATCAAGCAGCACCCATTCATCATCAGCCAGATAACGTGGTTTTTCCCACGTCAGGTTTGCCGCATGTTCTGGTTGGATATCAATTTGCAATAGCCGAACTTGCTCAGGAATCTGCCCCCCATACCGAGTGCGTAAAGTACGCGACATCTGGTTCAACACAATTCGCCCAGTCTCACCCAACCCAATGATGACAGTGGGTGTCATATCTGGATCTGACATGTTACCTAAATGGCCTTCTGCCAAAACAGCCGTGTTATTCAATCTTTTCAACCAAGCAGGGGTTGGGTCTTTAATAGGTTCTGGGATTGGTTTTGCCGGCGGTGGCATAGGTGGCAACGGAGCTTGTTCCGGTTTACGTCGCCAGAACATCAGAAAGATAGGAATTAAAAATGGAAGTAAGGCCAGCAAAACCATCGGCAATGGCGCTGGCAACACCAACAAATTGGGACCGGCCATCAATGGTAAAATTACAGGTCCAGCGACACAATCAATATAAGACATATAACTCTCTTTCAGATTTAGTGGGTGACTACCTAATCCCATAGGAGAAACCGCATAATTAAATACAGCTCCTTCATTTGTCATGCTTGACAACTGCCATCGCAACTGATTGTCGTTTTGCTGCCCATCAGGGATTTGGCTTCCGGGAATAATCGTTAGTTCAGGGTTAACTGTTTCAGAATAAGTTACATTTAAAGCAACGGCATTATTAAATTCTTCAGCAATGCTACTGTAAAGTTGTTGTAATTCAGCGGGTACTGTTTCATACGCATCTTCAGGAGAAGTTGACATCCCTTCAAGAAAGTCGAGTTGCTCACTGCCTGTCAAACCAAGCGCAATCGTGACAATACGCACACCATCATCTTTTAGGCGCTGCGCCACACGTTGGGCATTAGTTGGATCGTCTGCGCCATCACTTAGAAGAACAATAACTGGTAATACATCATCGCCTTCGCCTGTGGAAAGAACGCTCTCACCAGCTGCATTTAGAGCATTGGCAATATCGGTTTGGCCTGATGCTTCATAATCTGTCAGGTTTTGCAAGATACTTTGCTCATCTTGAGAAAACTCATTAGCCCAATATACATCCGTATCAAAAAAGGCAATTGCAACTTGTGTTTTGTCTAGATCAACCGCCTCGACGAATGCAGTTGCAGCAGATAGTGCTTCACTGAAACCATCTATACCTGTCTCAACCATGCTGCCAGACTTATCCACTAACAAAACGATATTGGCTGCCCGGCGCTGAGGGGGACAAACAAGATTGGGACGAGCCTCATGAGTAATGGTAACGGCCGTTTGCCCTTCTCCCCAAAATACAAGCTGTTCCACCTCTCGGCTCAACGCATCTTCCTGTGGCATCGTCTGGTTATTTGTCCACCACACATAGCCAAAGAAGAATATGAGAATGGTCGTCCATATAATTGCGATACCCAACGCGACTTTCCGTTGCACAACAAACTCCCTTCATTATTGAGTAGCCAATATTTGCAAAAATATTGGCTACTCAATATTTGTTTCACTAAAATCGATCAACTCTCATCTGGGTTATACACTTTGAACATCCCGCCGCCACGCCGTTTATTACTATCGCGATCTTGTTTTGCGCGGATATTTTCTACACGAGATTCAAGCAATATCTGGGCAACTTGTGCCAAATCAAAGTAATCTTGACGCACAACTTTACCTTTCACTTTGGCATCATAAGACATAGACTTAAGCGTCCCAATAAAACCATCATCTTCCAAATTTTGTTCGATCATTTTCTGTCGTGCATCTAGCGACATTTCTTGAATGAGTTGCTCTGCATAATCTTTTTCAATATATGCATCACGTCCAGGTTCCTGCGTTCTTCCAACAACGACATAACCATGTAACGCACTAAAAATATCAGGTTTCCGATCTGGATCCCCTGTATCGACATTCCAGCCTGGTGTCAACCAAAATGTTTCTATACCATATGGCGTATCCCATTCCAACTCCCATCGGAAAATATTTCCATCTTCAGCATCATATATTTTGCCCAACATAGCCAGCATAAAGAATTGACGAATAGCAGCTACATCTTCTAACAGCATAACAACTCGAGGATGCAAAGGTTGATATTTTGCACCCTTGTTGCATAAAATCCTTTCGTATTCAACAGCACGTGCTTCAGCTGGAAAATTATGCAAAAGTTCTGCTTCCAAATAAGTCCCTTGCCGACGATCTTGTTTCACATGACTTTCATAAGCAGACTGACAATCGTGCCAAGCCTGATAATGATCAAAACGGTACAAATCATCGGTACGAACTAATGTCAGTTTGTATTTATTCTCTGATCCAACGACCTGAATGCTGTATTTATCGTCTTGTGTTTCACGTGGAAGGCTGTTGTTATTTCGTAGATCACCCTGTACTCCATTCGCACCTGTAAAATACGGATCCTCAGATTGGACTCTGATCAAATTGCTTTTCTTTAACGCAGAAGCGCCTGAATAACCGGAGAACAACGGTTCTGCACTCACATTGGCTATTTCATTTACAAAACGTCCGGGATCTGGGTACGATTCTCGAATCGCTTGCTCTACTGTTGTACGGGCGACAACGCCTGTAAATTGGCGGCGTGCTAAGCCCATCAACTTACGTTGATTTTGGCGACCAATTTGCATACGCATTTCGCTTGAAGAAGCTAAGATCGGATTTTCCAACTCGGCAACAGGCTGATCTTCAGTCTCTGAATCAACAAACATATTCAGGTGCAATTGAGCGGGAGTGCCTTTGTATGCGACTTCCCAACGTAGACGACTCATCGCTTTAGCAAGTTCAGCGTCATCAACTTCGGGTCGCTCATCACCAATCAACATCTGCACTTTTTCTGCTTTGGTATCAAATCCATGTGCATTTTCAACTTCTTGTTTGCTTTTCCGAATACCATCCCATAAACCAGTCAACCCACTGTTATCATCCCCTGTAGACAAATGCAAAATCCATGTCTGAATAGCATCCCGCATTTCTACAGCAGTATTCTTCATGTGTCGGGCAGTATCATCTACATAGACATGCAATATATCCTCACGTCGCACGTCTACTAACCGACTCATAATGCGCAAATAATTGTCTTCTGACTGCTTGACTTTCGGTGATTCCCAGAATAGTAAAAACCGTTTCCCCAACATATCTTGCATGATTTTTTCGGCTCGCAATGATTGTTCCTTGAGCTTTAATTCAGGTTTTAATTCTTCGCGTTTCCGCCGAATATCTCTCATCAATTTGAGGAAATCATCTAACTCATCAACAACCCCATTAAAATAGCTCCAGGCATAGCCTAATTTTCCGCTACGGGCAACGATGGCATTATCTGACACACCCATCAAAATTTCGGTTAACTTCAATTGCATTTGACGTCGGAAAATAAGGAGATGCGATTGCTCAACTTTGTCTAGGGTCTCACCAAACTGACCATAATATTCATCAATACCATCATCACTGGTAACAATGCCCCCAAACTGAGTGCGTACATTTTCAGGAATGCTACGGAAACGTGCCCGAGCCTCTTCCGCAGATTCTTTGTCACGACGAGCCAATTTCAAGGGGTTGTATTTCATGTAGGTCATTACATCTTTTTTAATAGCTTCAAACGTTGGATCATCTCCCAAATCTGGATAAATCGCGGCCCAACCAGTCTTTGCTTTGACAGAGCCACCAGAACGAGCCATATCTTCTACAATGCGTGCTCGATCCCCTTCTTTAACCTGACTATTCATTGAAGCAACTCGACCCATAAATAAGGATGGCTTGCTGGTAGATCCTTGGTAATTTACAGTTTGATTAAACAATTGTGGGCTCCGGGCATAACCAGCCATACCCTTGTCTTCATCATTCTTATCGGGTGCAGCTAAGGCAAGATGCCGTTCAGCACCAGATGCCACTAAACGCTCAAATTCATCAGGCAGTTTACGTGGCTTTAGCAAGTTCAGTAACATATCTTGCCCAAATTCATAACTAGAAATTTCCTGCACAAAATGAGCTGGCACTTGCACTGTATAGGCGCCAACTGCACTGTACATAGGTGTATCGGGGTATTTTGTATATTCTGGTGCCAGGTTTGTAAAAATCCATTGTGTATAAGCAGTTCCCGCCTCTTCATCTAAGATCGCGCTAACAATCTCGGACATCATAGGGAAAACGCCATATTTTGACTCTTCGGCTAAAGGTTTCCCCCCACGTTTGCCATCTACTAAATAACAGGCATCAAATATACGCTGAGTCGGTTCAATACGGAATTGGCTGTCATTTTCCACGTATTCAACAGCAGGCATCTGAAAATCAGAATCGACAACCATAAAGCGATTAAGTTCGCGCCAAGCAGCAAATGTTCTGGCTTTCATATCTTCATCAGGAGAGTTTGTGAAAACGCTAGGTAAGGCAAAATAACCACGAAGAACATGATGAATATTTCGCTGTTGCGCCATAAGTCGCAAAATTTGTGCTACATCCAAAAACATGCCGGAACCAGTCCCACCGGCAAAAGACCCTACCACGATAATCTCTAAGCGCCTTTCTTCAGTTGTTGCAGATCTTACTTCTTCCAAAGCACTACGAAAAGCACGCCAAATACGTGAACCAGTTTCTTTACCTAGCATATCTTTGAAAACTGCCATACGCCCAAATTGTCTCAGTCGTCCAGCACCATCATCTAAAATAAATGATGCAGGGGACTGTGTATCCAACCATTTTTGAGCGTTATACCATTTTCCAATTGGTTTTAATTCGCCACGTTTTACCCGTTCCGCTTCCGGCTTGGAATCACCACCAATATAAATAAATTCGCCAGCCTCTAAAGTGACGCCGCCAACTTCAACGCCTTCTTCTTCTTTGCCGGTGGCATTCACACGTTTTGCCCCAGCTTCTAGTTGGGTTGAAGTATCAATAGATAACAGCTTGACGTTATCTGGTAATTTCCCATTGTTGGCTAACATTAAATCTCTTTTGAGCCAGGTTAAAACCCATTGCCCGGTGCCACCAAGGCCGACAACTAGTGCTGGTCTAGACATATTGCATTCTCCTTAAATTATGTGTGTTTATCTGGTTAATTAGCTGCTTATTCATAATCATCAAAATTGTCATCAAAGGATCAAGCAGATGCTGTGTTATTCACGTAACGAATCTCAACATTTCCAACATCATCTACTTGTCCTGGTTCCATCTGCAAGGGTGCTTCTAAGGCATTAATCTCTTTTACAGTGACAGCAACCATGTTGTCATAACCCTTCTCGACCGTAATACGCTCAATCCCGGCTTGCTTCAATACTGGCTTTTTGAAACGATTCTTGCGTCTTCTCTTCTTTAATGTAAGTGTAATTAGTTCGTTGCGAGAACCACTCTCTGAAATAACTAAACTACCAGTAGGCCCACCAGTAATGGCTCGCACAAACATAAACAAGAGAATGAGCATAATTAGTATCAGCACGCCCTGCACCCCCGTCCAAGTTGTGGGGTTGGTATAGAGTGTATCTTCCCGTGTGAATTCCGCTTCGTATGAAGTTTCTGCCCAGGCATACTCTTCTGCTAGCTGTCCATCATCGACACGCATAGAGAGTTTATAAGTGCCACTTTCGTTTAAGATCTCCCCGCCAGTACCTACTAACACCTGCTCAGCAACATTATCACTTTCTGCTAATTTAATGGTTTGGGTTAACCCCGAAGGGGCTTGTACAACAACTTCAAATGCATCTAAATCAGCGAGAACCTCATTCAAGAGCTGTGTTTCCTCAGTTAAAGGATCAAGCACACTGGCAGCAACTGAAAAAGTTTCTAGACCATTCTGTTTTAACAACATGCTAAGCGGATTGGGGTCTTTCTTATGGAGAAGCACTTCTCCTGGCAGTGTTAACGTTAGTTGTAAAGGCTTGATTTCATATTGCTCGATAGTGACTGAAACTTCATCTAATGCTGGGGCATAACTTAGTTCATCGTAATTTTCTTTGCCTCCCCAATCAGCTTCCACATTAATAATATGCGATCCGGACTGATATAAATTGTCTGTTGAACCATTACTAAATCGCCCTACAAAGAGATTGGAAGCTGGGTCATATTTGAGTTCGATGGTTTCTAAAATATTCGTGCCATCACCCAGGTGGGCTTTAAAGAGGGAACTCCAATCCTCTAAAATAGTAGTGACATCAATCTCATCGCCATCTACATCTGTCACAGCAACGGCAACATCTAATGTTTCAGGAATTTGCGATATACCATCTACTCGATTAATGGGTACACTAAGTCCATCTTGAGGTGCGTCTATAGCAAATGTAAGTAAATCAACAGGGCTGGCTGAGAAACGGCCGTTGTCTCTGAAAATCTTAATATCATCTTCATCCGGGTTTGGATGACGTACAGTGGCGAGTAGCTCCCAAGTATAGTTACCTGTAACTGGTGTTTCTATGATGGTGCTTTCATAACGGCCGTTTTCTCCCATCACGGGTGACAATTCATAAACTTTTTCATAATCTCCGTTCTTCACAGTTGCTTCTACAACAAGTGGGTACTCATCAATTTCTTGAAGTGGTTGCCCATTCTTATCATTTACAAGCAACTCAAACGTACTGTTCAACGCATTAGAATAATGAGGCGGATTTACAACCGTAGGAAAAACAGCATTGTCACCAGGTTTAGTCACCATACTAGAAATGGGGGCTGAGTCCACCTTTACACTTAATGCATCCGTGCAATTAGAAGCATCTCCAACAAACACCTGGTATGAGCCTGGAATAGGTGAATTAAAAATGTAACTTTCATTTCCTCTATAAGGGTTATAACTCATATTGTCTGTTGACAAATCGCCATTGACCATAACCCCACCTCTAATAACATATTTACCTTCATCAATCGAAACAGTCACCTGTTCACTTGGGTCTTCTACAAGAGGATAGGCAGAAAAAATAATAACATTATCTTCATACGGCTTAATCCATTTCGGTTCACCACACTCTATTGGCTCCCTTCCCGTGCCTGCCGCAGGGTCAAGCGCATCGTTAATTGTGACAACTAATGAGGTTGTACTTGTTACTGGATATATGTTCCCGCCATGACCAGTTGCAATTTCTCTCCATTGATCTGATGTTCCGAAAGAATGTTTATCAAGGTCACCCGACAAAAACACAGTCGCTATATATACGCTATCTGGATCAGAGAATCCGAAGAATGGGAAATTATCTCCAGTATTTAACGTTAAATCTTCTAGTTCAGACATTAGGTCACGAGCCACCGGTCCAAGTTCAGCAGCATGGACATTAATGTAAGGGCGATAACAACCACGATTTTGCACACAAGAACCACCATCCGTTAGCATTAGAACACCTTGTCGGCGGATTTCATCAGATTCCAATGGCTCGTTTTTCCATTGGGTTAAAATATCATTTGCAACGAGAAAAGCAGATCGGTGATCCGTCGCCCCTAAATCATCTCCCCCTATATTTTTTATGAGATCAGTAATAGCGGTACGCTGAGGATCCCAAATGCTTGTAGACTCTTTCATATCCTTATCCACGATGGGTTGCTCTGGAATGGTCACGGAATCAAGGTATATTTTTGTGTCCTCTTGGTATGGGTTGTCGGCTCCATCTACAGCTTGGTTAGCTCGATCACCAAATCCTACGATTGCCACCCGGTGCTGAATACCCTCTTCCCGACACAAGAACACCGCATGATTGCCTAAATATTCAATTATGGCACCCGCTGCATCGAAACGACGACCATCTTTATCGTTATTGACATACATGGATTCCGATTCATCCAGCAAAATAACAAGATCGAGCGGATGACATTTATCGTCTACTGTATTTGCTTGTGCTTCAGCAACAGTGCTTTGCATTCGACCAATCGCCACAAAAAGTAAAAATAATGAAATGATAATGGGAGAAAGAATTCTTATTCTTGCCTTCATGAAACCCCTCTTTTTATTTATAAACATCAGATAATCCTATTCGCTTGCTTTATCGACTGGGGCAGAGGGTATGTCGGGCAACGGCCGTTCCAGCCAATCCTCCATACTTTTTCGAGAAAAGCGCCAGGTACCGCCCACCTTACGACCGGGCATCTTTCCTTCTTGCGCCAACCGATACACCGTCGATTCCGCAATCTTCAAATAGTCTGAAACATCTTTAACCGTCATCACTGCATCTTCTGAGTCATTCACGATTCACTCCTGGTCGCTCTACTTGGACATCTACCTACGCAGTGAATAAGCAACACAAAGTGTGCATTTATTCACAATCACTTAATAAATGCATAAATTCGTCAGAATCTTACTTTTTGGCTCAAATTTGTTTTGGATTAGTAATTTTGTACCAATTTCAGTACAGATTACTCAATTTTAATCAATATTATCCAATTTTATCTCTCTTGGATTTTCATTATTTACTCATATATGTATAATTGAAAATGTCGCGTTTTTAACAGTTTTAATCTTGGGAGAATACAATGAACAATCAGGAGCCCTATCTCACCTACGAAGATATTAAATCTTCGCTTTCATCGAATACCAGCTCTGAAATTTCACAAAAACTCTACGATATTGTGGGGAAAAATATCGAACGGGGGCGCTTCAAGCGATTTTTACAAAAAAATACAGTTACATCATTGCAAGAATATATACTCCGCGTGCATCAATTCTATGAAAGCAATTGTGACATTGTTCAAGAGATTAAAATCAACAAAAATAAAGATGCTTGGCAAGATTTCTTGAATACATTGTATAGTTGGGCATATTGTTTTCTTGAAAAGTGGGCTTTGGATAAGGATATTCAAAAATCATATACACAAGTGGTAGCTCAAAGAGCAAGTGTCGCTATTTTAGAGTCCTACTTTCCGTATGATTGTGATTTTAATGCTTGGGCTTGCATAATCGTTCACCATACAGGCTCCAAATTTATGCAAACCATCAACAAGCAAACATCAGTCGTCAATGACGAGTATGGCGATTTGTCTGAAATTGAAGAGTGGGGAGTGCATTCATCTTTAACTCATAATAACTTGATAGACTTCAAGGAAACAGCTGAAGATATTTACACAGCAATCCAAAAATTATCTCCTATTCAGCAAACCTTGATACAAAGTTACTATTTTGAAGGCAAGAGCTTCGCAGAGATAGCTTCAGAGGGTGGTGCTTCAATTAATACAGTTTACAAACGACACTTTGATTCATTGGCACAATTACGTAAGATTTTTTATGATACAAGTATAAATGAGTAAAGACGAACCTATATCACCGAATCAAAAGAGATCTGGTGAGACAGAAGATGTATCAATAAAAAAAACGTTGCTAATTGCCATGCTAACAGACATGAATCCTAATATGATGGACTTTGCTGCTAACAAGAAAGATTTAGCATATATGTTGTCCGATGAAGATTATGAAATGTTAGAATTTGTAATAAGTGATGTTTTAGATCATCAAGATATCATCGTGAAATATCCTCAATTTTATAAAAAGCTTTTAGAGGATGCTTTCTTGCGGCAAACTTTTCTAGAAACACTTCAAGCCTTGGATACAGAAGGGAATTCAGATTCTATAAACTGGGAACTGGATAACTCAGATTTATCTTTTTTAGATGATATTGAAGTCTAGCCAATCCATTATCCTTCTCTGCCAAGAGCCGTCTTCCAAATTTATGCAATTATTAAGGTTCTGAACGTGACAAGTAACCTACGTCACTATATCTATTAATTGGTCGATAAAAACGGCCGTTTCCCCTCTTTCCTGAAACTTAATCTGGTTTATTTTCTTGTCCGCATACCTATTTAAAAGGGCGTTGGCTGTAGACATTGACGCCACAGTACCCTGGTTATCCAAAGTATCATCTACTAAATGGTAAATACGCGGATCTGTTGCTACATAAGTTTCTATCCCATTTGGGATTACAATCATCTTCGGTGGTGGTTTGGTTTTTACTTCTTCCAACGAATAATCGGGTTTAATCTTCAGCCCATACTCACTGGTTACCAATCCTGCTGTAATGCCTACTAAAGACACCAAAATATTGGTTTGACGCATTCTTTTCATACATGCGATCATGTCATGTTCAGCAAAACCATTCGCAAGCAAAATATAAACCCCGCCACCATCAAGCTTTGCTTGTTTTGGCATGTCTATTTCTTCCTGTTACTCGCCGCACCACTTCCATTTCCCATCTTCCTTTAATCATCTTGAAATTGGCGTTAATCTGCTGGGGCATTTCAGCGCCCAACAAACTAATCATCATCTCACCTTAAACTCAAAATTTGATATATAGATAGCCTACCGCAAAAGTAGGCTATCTATACTTGCCCTCGCATCACACAAGGACGCTATTCCTCTCCCTCCAAGCACGATTAAATATAGAATATTGCAAAATGGTGCTTTTAAACTGGCAGCCTTCTGGTACATTCTTGAGAAATCTGTCTTTTTCTGGTTGTTTTTTGTTATTTTTATCTATAATTGAGAAAAGAAGTGGTGACTTTATGACAAATACAGAATTTGTATCAGCAAAAGCTATCCGATCCGCGCTGAGAGCGTGGCACAAACCTGATGGGAACCCAGAAAATTTATTGGCAACCCTCATTCTGGTTCGTGATGAGCAAACTACTATTTCAGGTAAAGTAGATTCAGATGTTACGCGGTTAGCAACGAATGAAGTGCTACTCAAGGCAATTGACTATATTCATGAGGAGCAAAAGCCAATTTTTGCACAGGTTTTACAGAAACGTTTTATCGAAGGAATCAATGCACAAGGGGTTGCCACCCAACATACATACACAGAAGATACCGTCTATCGTATCCAGCGAGAGGCTATTCAATCGCTCGCGTTAACTATCAATCAATGGGAAGCTGCCCGCCGACAAGACAAAGCTCTTGAACTAGAGACGTATTTGGAGCCAGCTACCTACACGCAACTGTTTGGGGTAAAAGAAAGCCAGCAAGAATTAATTGATCTTCTTCTGCATAAAACTGAATATTGGATTGTTAGCATTGTTGGTTTAGGTGGCATCGGCAAGACAGCTTTAGCTGACGCCACAGCCAGACAAATCATACGTCAATTTCATTACAAACAAGTGCTTTGGATACGCATGGAAGCTGGCGATGAAAACGGCCGTTTTCTCTCCGCCGAGCATGCCTATGCCAATCTAATCACTAAATTAAGTCAAGCTTTTTGGCCAGAGGAGAGCAGCAAGCTTTCACAGCAGCAACTACAGCAAAACATACACATCAAACTGAACCAGCAACCTTGCCTAATTATCGTAGATAACCTGGAGGATGTAGAGCAAACTGCCTTTCTAATCGAGCAACTAAGCAGCCTCACTAAGCCAAGCAAGTTTCTCATTACTAGCCGTGTACAACCACAATCCCATGCCCCTATCTACTCCATCAATATAGATGAAATGAGTGCAGTAGATGCCTTTGCCTTGATGCGCCATCACGCCCGAGAAAAAGGTATCCAGTTTGTTCATCAATCCACAGAGGCTGATTTACAAGCGATTTATGATACTGTTGGTGGCAATCCTTATGCCCTTAAATTGGTAGTAAGTCTGCTCAAACTATGGCCTTTAGCAGACCTGTTGGTAAATTTGACTGAGGGGAGTGCGGGTTCCAGTCAACAATTATATACTCACATATATAGACAAATCTGGCGTTCTTTGAGCGAAAATGCTCGTCTTTTACTCCAAGCACTTACGCTTACATCTGAAACAGGTGGAACTGCATCACATCTGCAACAGATTTCTAATCTTCGGACAGATTTTTGGGCGGCGATGCAAGAACTGCACCAATATTCTTTGGTAGAAGTACGCGGTAATCTGCAAGAAAAACGATACGGTATCCATCGTTTGACTTATACTTTTCTTTGCACAGAAATTACTGGCTGGGATGATGATTTAGTGTGACCTTACAAACTCCCTCCCCTCAATATACACAACTCATCCAAAACAACATCGCTTATTACCAGAAAATGGTGGATAAGCAGGTTAATAACGTTTTATATGGAGAACAGCAAAATATCCAACGTGCCATTTTGATGGGCATACAAGTAGCCGACACATTCGTATTGGCCACCGATTTGCTGCAAACTTTAGAGCATTTTGTGGAGATTTGGGGTGCATGGCGTACATGGATACCGCTTTGGCAGCTTGCCCTAGAAAAGCAAACAGGTTCCTCCGAACGACGGCAAATACAAACCCAATTAGCTTTTTTTCATAGAATGAATGGGGACTATGAAAAGTCTTCAGTCTTGTTACAAGACGCCTTGGCCCATTTAGATCCAAATGAACAGGAAGCATGGTTTGGAAAAGCTCACTTTCATTTAGGATACAGTTTGTTTCATCTAAAGCAATATAAAGAGGCTAAGGAGAACGCTCAAATTGCCTTAACTAAGTTTAAAAATAATCCTGATATTGCAAGAGGTGGTGCAGCTCCTGCACAAAATTTATTGGGTCTTATTGCTTTATATACTGGCAATATAGAATCTGCTATTCAACAATTTGCTGCTGCTTACCAGGGATGGCAACAAAGTGGACAACAAGAAGATGCGTTATTATTAGGCAAGCTAAACGAAGCCTTGGCTTATGAAGCGAACCAACAGTTTGATAAAGCAATGGATTGCTATCAACAAGTTGCCCCATATGTAGAAAACGAGAATCGTTTGTTACCCAAAGTCCGTGTTTATCTCAATATGGGTACGCTTTATCTATCACAAGGAAAATGGGTAGATGCACAACGCACTTATTTGCAATTAGACCGTAACATACTTTTCCAACAGGGATATATAGATCCTTATGCACGCCTTATTACTAATTTAGGGCATGTTAGCATGGAATTGGGGAATTTTGAAACGGCTCTTTCTTACCTCAAAGAAGCTAAGTCCATTTGGCAGCAATTAGAAGATGCTGTAATGCTAGCCAATGCTCTCGATAGCTTGGGTGACACCTTTCTACAATTACAACAATTAGCCAACGCGCATGGTTGTTACAAGGAGGGATTAATGTTGACACAGCAACATCCAGATGATTATATTGCCCAGCAACTACAAAAAACATTGTCACAAAAAATAGCAAATTTATAGGCAAATTAAAAAGGCGATCACCTTTTGAGATGATCGCCTTTTTTTGTTAGCAGCCGCCTCCATTTGGTAAACTACAGCCTCCGGCAAAAGCAGGAGATGCCTGGAAAACTGAAATCATTACGGCCAGGAATAACGCTAATAGAACAACTTTTTTATAAACCGATTTGTGGGTCACGAGTATCCAACTCCTTTATTGAATGGAACTCGTTAAGCGTGGCGCGCCCAGGCTGTGTAGCCTGCTCTTGAGACCCCTAACGGGTTAATTGTTAAAGAAAATATTTGCCAATCGATTAACTGCTGCCATCATAGATCCTCCCCCTCAGCAAGTACACAGAAACCTCTTGAACCTATTCAAGAGCCTCTTGAATCATGAAATACCTGCCAAAATCCCAATTCCCCCGTACAATTAGCATCCAGCATGATGCTTCTTAGAAATTGTGACTATTTTCTCTGTAACAAGTTTGACCGTATTAAGCCATGTCAGAAGAAACAAAACAATTTGGGCGTATACTTCGGCAGTATCGTAATCAAGCACGTGATCCAGAAAGCGGTAAAGCGTTAACACAACAGCGCTTTATTGACCTGTTATATGAAAAAACAGGCATTCAATATACTCATGGAGCCATCAGCGAATGGGAACGCAATAAAAGTAGTATTGGTAAAGATGACCGTAACACCTTAGTAGGTTTAGTTTGGGTTCTTTTTGATTGTGGTGGAATTCAGGAACGCATTGAAGGGGATTATTTACTAGAAGTAGGAAACTATCGTGCTTTGAGTGTTGAAGAATGTGAAAAAATCTCTCCTCAATGGGCTATCAAATTAAAAGAAGATCCTCCCCAACCTGATGAGAATTCTTCACCGCAAATCATTCTTAGGATCTTATTCACATATATAGAAACCTTTTTATTAGAAACAGAGACAAACGATACTCCCCCCCCTCTTGCCCCAGTCGTAATTTGGCAAGATATATTAACTCCTTGGTTAAAACGCAAAGGGGTATTTGCTAAGCTACTACAAATAGTCATTTGGATTTTTGTAGCGGCAGGCATCGTCCTACTCATCTTCCCAATCATGTATTGGGAATCAACTCCCTCATTCACAATAATTTGGCGTTACATTGTCGGAGCAACTATATTACCCTTGTTAATAGCCTCACTCACTTGGCTATATAGCAAACAACAATGGCAATTAGGCAATAAAAAGAGTGATAGCAATCGATTATTGTTTATGATGTCAGGAGCACTCTTTGGTTTTCATGTCAGCATCCTAACAATTTTCCTGGTATTGATATTTCTGTTTGCACTTGATGAAATCAACCTAGTAGAAATCTCTATCATTTTTCAGTTACTTTTAGCAGGCTTATTTGTTATTCCCCTTACAATCTATACCAGTCACCAAATGGCACAACTTGTCTGGAACGCTTTTCATACCTTTCTATTTACCTATCATGATGCAATTCTTCTAGGTTTACTATTATCTTTTGCTACGCTGTGGGGAATGTTGACTGCAAAATTTGTTCCTTACTTAAACCTTTATCCGCTTCTAGGTATATTTATTTCTTTTAGTCTCGTCAGTCTCTCTTTATTGTGGCTCAATAAACAAGAGAATCGCATCGTTATTTCTCCTTCAATTTTAGTCATTTTTCTTGGTGTTTTTTTACTATGGCGAGTCGCTCCCCAAGGCGTTTGGGCAATTAACGGCACTATTACTGCAATACTTTGGTTGGCAGTTTCATTGCATACAAAGAAATTTCAGGTCACACTACCTGGTGCAATCTTTTTCCTTTGTGCCGTTATATTAACAGCAGTAGCATATTTTTTGGGCGGAGAGATATTTGGGAGGATAGCTGTTTTTGGAGGTATCTTCATGTGGTGGTTATTTTTTAGGAAATCATTGCGATTTAGCTGGTCATTCTTGTTAATTATTGGGGTTTGGACACTGGGTTTTTATCTCGATAGCGCTCAAAATTGGCCTACAGAATTAGCAATAGCCGGAGTAACTCTTTTTTCACTTATCTTGATCGGAGGAGAATGGTGGCAGTATCAACACAGTCAATAAACAATCAAAAAAAACTATCTGTGCCGCTATATCGCTTACCAGGACAAACGGAAGCAATCTATTGGATTATTATCTTATCCATTTCGGCAACGGCATTTGCTAGCATGATAGGCGACTCCCCCACCCGAATGGGTCCCATTATTCTAACTTTATTTCTACTCCCTATTTACACCATCCTGTCTTGGCCAGATAAAGAGATCAAACGTGAAGACAAAGAGATGAGAGCATCTTTGCAAGAGCAAGGAATACTGCCTTTTCTGCAAACCCATCTCACAGAATTGGCATCAGAATGTGGCTATAGACGACCTATCCACTTGATTATCAGCTCTAAACCTAATGAAGCTCGCGCATTTGGGTCTTGGAGAAGACATTATGTGCTGCTTGGCGGAAACATAGCAGAAAAACTCTATCATGACGCACTGTTACCAAATCAACAAGACAAAGCAAAAGCAGTACTCATGCATGAAATTGGTCACTTATTGCATAAAGATGTACAACGAATCTCATTCACTCGTGAATTATTACGCAGTTGTTTTGTCGTCCTAATGTGGTGGGCACTTGTGCTAGTGGGATGGTTGACACTTTCATTCCGCCTTTTACCAGCTTTCCTGGCACTTGATCTAGCAAAAGTCCCCAATATAGATCCGCTTTTACTGCAATCTGGACAAGTAGTGCTTGATTGGTTTACGCCTGAATTAAGGGCTGAAATGGTGCAAAAGGCTCAAGAAATCAGTCTTCTATTAGTTGTAGATTTTATTGTCCAATCATTCCTTCCAATTATTGCTGTTAGCTTTGTTCTTTGGCTATTTTATTGGCGGCAAATGGTTCGCATGCAAGAATATTATGCAGATTCACTTGCGCGTTACCACCTTTCCAATGAGAAAATACTGTTAAATGCTTACGGCCGTTATCCTGCTTGGTTTAAACCAGCTTCAAAAACGTCAACACCTGAATCACACTTCTCTCGTTGGAAAAACACAATTGCAAATGCAAACTCACAACTTTTTAGTTTTGTTGCAAGACAATCCTATAGGCCAAACTTCCGCTGGCTAGCACTTCACCCGAGTTACAAAGAACGGTATGAAACATTGAATAATCCACTAATACTTAACCAAAATTGGTGTAGTCAAGCTATTGTGGCCGGGGTTCTACTAGTTGCAATGGGGAATTTTCTTATAAGTCCTATGATTAGCTATTATCTTATGGATTTCCCAGCGCACGCACTAACCATCATCATCTTTGTATTATTGAGTACATGGGTATTACCTCTGCTCGTTTCACATCAACCCATCAAAAAAATTCTGATCAAAACTGTTGGGACAACTTTAGCCATTTATTTTGGCTGGCTCCTTTTAAATATTCTTCTTTTAATTGTTCTCGTTGTTAGCGCACCTCAATTGCTTATACAAATGTTAAATTTCCTGGTATTCGCAATGGCTCGTGTTTCGTCATCAGGGATCACGGCTCCAATAACGAGTCTTGCTGAACTCAGTGGTCAAATACCAAAATTCATAGCTACTCAACTGTTACTTCCTTTAGGCATTGTCTTGTCGCTTGTTTTTTATCGGTTCATTCATGGGCCTGCATTGTATTCATCTCATATAGAAACCCTTGATTGGCGTAAACGCCACTGGTGGAGCATCATTGCCATTAGCATTGTTATTATTGTGTTTGGGCTTAATCCATTAACCTTACTTATTTATGGATCTTTGACAGAACTATTAAGTTTAGGAAGGATAGTAAGTTATATTGTGGGCTGCGTCATGATGTTCATTTTGTGGCAAATTTACCGAGTGAAGTAAATGATTATGATAAAAAAATATATGGGTTGGGGTTTAATAATTATTACATCATTGTTACTTCCTATTCTTGAACTTGTTCCCTTGGACAATATGCCTCCTTGGCTACTTATAATATTTTTGCTTTTAGTGGTGGTTTTCGTATTTGGGGGTTTGTTTTTAGGGCAACTATTTCTGATATGGAGATATTTGGAGGTTTTTAAACGATGGCAAGGATTTGCTTTCAGTTTGCTAGGATTTATTGCTTTGTTTACCCTATGGTATCAACTAAATGATGCTATTGTTTTTGAGGGAGCAAATTATTGGCTCAATAATCTAAGTTTCTTAGTAACTCTCTGGGTCACTGTTTCTACCGTCACAATAGGTATTGTGATCTTTATCTATTTTATCTTCAACGAGTATGGTATACGATTCATGGCTGTTGCCATACTAATTGCAATTTTTGGATTTTATTTTCTTGTAGAACAGCTTGGGGGTGAAACTTTATTCGTTAATACAATAACCATGAAAATACCCTTTATGGGTATTACACCATGCTTATTAATGTGGTTTATTCTGGCTGGATTGACAACGTTTATTGGACGGTTTTTTTGGTTCGGCTATAAAGAATTGTCCGAGCCTAGTTTATTTAAACAAGAGGTAACGCATGAATAATTGGCTATTAATAAAGGAAAACGAAGTAGCATTAGAACAAATTTGTGTACAGATATTGACAACACGCGCGCCAGAAGAGCTTCCGTTGTTTGAAGAAATTTTCCCCCAGTATATCAAAATCGCAGTAAAGGATACCGTTGAAATTGGCACAACAACAGATGATCCTTTTAGTTTTTCAGGCGAAAGCGAACTCGTATTAATGGTCTTGTTGCCAATGGCAGGCCTCCTTTTAAGCGCGTTATTAATACATTTTGGGTTGAATCGTGTAGATGAGCTCCGTCGTTTATCAAATGAGGATCTAGAACATGCCGTAAGCGAATTCGATGATGCACGCTATAGAGATAAATCCCTCATACAAGCTATCATCAACACATTAATTGGATAGTTGAGCACTCGATATGGGTTTTTATGAAGATGCAATATTATTAGCTGGCCCTGCCAGCACCCAATAACTGTATGTTTGTGCAAAGGCCATGATTATTGAACTACTATACTGACTGCGGCTAGACAAACATAAACAATGTCTATGAACCAATCAGCTCAGTTAATTGGACCATATGCCCATTTATTATCTATCTTCTTCTGCTCGAAATCCTTGCAGTAATCGCTGGTTCCTTCGGTCATGCTTTTACTAAAAAAGTCCACTTGATTACCAACATACTCAAGAAATGTATATTGTTTTGTCGTTTGCTCATATGCTTCTAGCAAAAAGCTTTTTGTTGACGAACGCGTTATCAAGCCATCTATAATGAACCCCAAAAACTAGACCACAAGCTAAGGTTGCAGGTACTATGCTTGTGGAGGATGATAAGTGACCAAGAAAAGACGACAATTTAGCAGCCAATTCAAATTCAGAGTAGCCCTGGAAGCAATCAAAGAACTCAAAACCATCAGCGAAATCGCCAGCCAATACAACGTGCATCCTACTCAGGTGCGTAAGTGGCGGAACCAGTTGATGACTGAGGGACCAACCGTGTTTGGTAACAACGTCACCAAACAACTGCAAGCGCAGGAAGCGCGTGAAACCGAATTGTTTGAGCAAATTGGGCGACTCAAGATGGAACTGGAGTGGCTGAAAAAAAAAGCTGCCCAATTTGATTGAGGTCAAACGAGCAATGATCGACACGAACCATGCAACTCTCAGCATTCGACGACAGTGCGAACTGGTCGGCCTCAATCGCGCCACTTTCTATTGGCAGCCGGCCAGCGAGACACCGCTGAATCTGGAACTGATGCGGCTGATCGACCAGGAATACACGCGCGCTCCATTTTATGGGTATCGGAAAATGACGGTGCGCTTGAACAACCATCTGACATTCCGCAGCAAAAAAGTGAGAAAAAAATAGTTTTGAGGTATCCTGGAAAACATGGATACCACAACTGTAGAATATGAAACTAAACGGCTGGATCACCTGGGAATTGTCGCTGGAATCTGCCATGAAATTGGGGTAGTCAAGACGATAAACGAGATGCTGCCAACGCGCTCAGACCGTCGGGTCAGTTGCGGGACAGCTACATTGGCCATGATCCTCAATGGACTAGGCTTGACGGGGCGAGCATTGTACTTGATACGGAATATATGGAGAACAAACCGGTGAAACTGTTAACTGGCGAAGATTTGGAAGCCAGTGACTTCAACGATGACACCTTGGGGCGTGCCTTGGATGAGC
>PDWJ01000882.1_pt1 | contig 40651 bp, 26 predicted proteins | sample 1430881 | NCBI WGS metagenome assembly PDWJ01 (sample SAMN01162460, study PRJNA174530) | Oral metagenome, whole genome shotgun sequencing project. | biome: Marine environment; feature: Marine mammal; material: Swab sample of the gingival sulcus; isolation source: swab sample of gingival sulcus...
TGTTCTTCATCCGTTGTTGTTCTCGTGCTCTGTCATTATGTGAATGACGGGTTGAACCCTGCCAGGGTTGCCTTATCCCTGGCAGGGGTGACACAAAATCTTACCCGTCGACTTAACCGTGACAGGGCACTAGCCCTTGACTGCGCCGCCTGCCAAACCCTGTACCAATTGTTTTTCGATCAGCATGAAGAGGAGGATGACCGGAATAATAGCCAGTAGAGCGGCGGCCATCAAATATTGCCAAGATACGGTCCAGCGTCCGACGAAATTATATAACCCTAGCGTCAAGGGGCGCTTTTCCGTGACATTAATGAAGGTCAGCGCAAACATGAATTCGTTCCAGGCAGCGATAAACGTATAAATCACGACCGTAACGACACCCGGCATCGCAATCGGCAGCGTGATCCTGAACATGCTTTGAAAGCGGCTGCATCCGTCGATCAAAGCGGCTTCTTCGATCTCTTTAGGAATGGTGCCGAAATAGCCGTTCATCATCCAGGTCGCAAAGGCCAGGGTGAACACGGCATTCACAATGACGAGGGAGGTGAGCGTATTGATCAGATGTAATGCACCGATCACCTTGAATAACGAAATCACGACAATAATCGGCGAAAACATCTGAACCACAAGCAGCATGAATAAGAGCGGTTTTCTGCCCCGGAAACGTAAACGGGCAAAGGCATACGCCGCAGGAACGCATAACACCGTATTCAAAATAGTCGCCCCGAACGCGACGAGGATGCTGTTGACAAAATATTTCGCCAGGGGATATTTCTCCCAAATATGCTGGAAGTTCTCCCAGGCCAGACGTTTCGGAATCCAATGGGGCGGGCTGCTATAGACCTCTTCCAGGTCTTTGAACGCTGTCGAAAGGGCGACAAAGAACGGAAAAAGTAACACGATCGTGATGATCGTAATAGACACATAGACGAATATTTTAAATCGAAGGCTTCTCCTCTTCATAATTCTTCACTCCTGAAATAGAATCTGGCATAAATGAGACTGACTGTCAGAAGAATCGCAAATGTGATCACTGCCATCGCTGCCGCTGGGCCGAATTTGAGAAACTGAAAACTGTATTTATAGATGAAGGTAATCAAAATATCGGTTTTATTGACAGGGCCGCCTTTGGTGAGAATATAAATCACGTTAAAATCGTTAAATGTCCACAGCGAAGACAATAATGTGGCGACGAGCAGCACGCGCTTCAACATGGGAACGGTAATCTGCCAGAACGTGACCCAGGCCGAGGCTCCATCGACTTCTGCGGATTCGTAAATATCCTGGGGAATCGCCTGTAATCCGGCAAGGAAAACCATCGCCATAAACGGAATTCCGATCCAGATATCGACATACATGCAGGCGAAAAATGCCGATCTTGGATAGGCCAGCCACATCGGAGGATTGTCCCATAAGCCGACTGCTTTTAAGGTATAGTTTAGGAGGCCGAATTCGCTTTGATAGGTCCATTGCCAGAGCATAGCGCTGATCGGAACTGAAGAGGCCCAGGGTATAATGACCAGGGTGCGATAAATTTTCCGTCCGGTAAATTTGACATTCAAAAGCAGCGCAATCACGATGCCAGCAACGGTTTTCGAGGATACCCCGATAATCGTCCAGAGCACCGATCGGGTCGTCACTTGCCAGAACGCTTTGTTGTTGAACAGCATGGCAAAGTTGCCGAATCCGAAAAAATTCATAATCTGCCCGAGCTTATTGGTTCTGAAGAAGGCCATCATAAAGACATAGATAATAGGATAAAACATAAAGATGATCAGCACGGCCAGGGCAGGAAACAGGAGCATGTAGGCTAATTTGGATTCAGTTGTCCAAAATGCGGGTTTTCTACAAAGCATATTTGTTGTCGCAGGTTTCATAATACAAGACCAAAATAAGGGGTGAAAAAACCTGACAGGTTTTCACAACCTGTCAGGTCTTAGAATGTATGGCGAATACTACATTCCGCGTAATGCGTCGATTTCTGCCGCAGCTTCATCCAATGCGGCTTGCGGTTCTGCTTCTCCGAGCAGCACTGAGGAAATCGCGTTCCAGATGTATTCGGTGCATTCTGGCCATTCAGCGACCAGCGGCCACGGCTTTGAGCCTTCCATCGATTGGACCATCACCTGTGCAACAGGTTTTTGGAAGTGTGGATCATCACCAAGGGATTTGGTCACAGGCGGGAAGCCCGTGAGTTTATCAAATTGTAAACGCCATTCGTCCTGATAGAAGAATTCCAGGAATTTTGCGGCAGCGGCTTTATTTTTGGAGGTATTAAACATCACGATGGTATCAGTAATGAACAACGGCGCGCTCGGTTTTCCTTCGAAATGAGGAATCACGGCCGGCGCCCATTCGAAATCGACACCACGCTGGTCGAGGATCGCTCCGGTAAATCCGCCGCTCATGAACATTCCCAATTTCCCTGACACAAAAATATCCTGGGCTTCTGCCCGCGCATCGGCCAGAAATGATGGCTGCGTGACTTTTTGCACGTTTGCGATATCATTCATAAAGGCTAAAGCTTTGACGCCGGCTTCGCTGTTGACCGTACATTTGCCAAATTCGCCTTCGGGAGTCATTTCGAAGAAATCACCGCCATTGCCGTAGAAATAGTAGGCAAAGTCCGTGAGCTCAGTATGCTTTTTGCCAGCTAATCCGATGCCGTACATGTCCGGTGGATTGTGAATTTTTTTCGCCATTTCCAGGGCTTCTTCAAAGGTTTCCGGGGCTTTTTCAAACAGATCGGAGCGATAGAACATGATGCGCGGTCCGATCGCGACTGGCAATCCGTACAATTTGCCCTGAAGTTTCCCTTCCATAATGGATTCAGGAATATTCGCCAGCAACTCTTTACTCAGATGTTGTTCGATCGGTTCGACCACGCCCATCTCCATGAATTCGATCAGCCAGCGTGTTCCGATCACCGACAGATCCGGAGCTTGTCCGGCGCCGAGTGAGGTGATCAGTTTGTTATGCATCTGATCCCACGGGGTTGAGATGATGTTCAGGTCAATATCCGGATTCGCTGCTTCAAACGCTTCTGTGAGGGCCTGTGCGTATTCCGGCGTGATGCCATCATACTCTGCCCACAACACCGATATTTCAGATTTGGCAAATGCCAGCGAACTCATACTGAGGCACAGAACCAGCGCGACAATCAAACTAACTTTTTTCATAGTGAATTCTCCCATCTACAGCACACGCCCTCGTTTGCTCCCTTTTATGAAATGCATGCGTGTTACAAGCGGGGGACGCTCGTGCTATAAGATTTCTTATGTTACGACTAGTACAATCAACGACAACCTTCGATCAACTTTCTAGTTTTCGCAGACATCACCTCCTACGCAACGTGATTATGAGATCATTGACAATTGTTAATCATAAAATTTCAAAAAAATGATTTTTTACGAATTTTTTAACATTTTTGTTGTTCCTCTCACAATTAATTTTGGAAAAATCGTAATACTCTGATTTGCTTCCCCTTGTATGAGGCCCAGAAGGGTTTGAAATATTTTCTCGCCGAATTCGCGCTTTGGCTGTTCAATTGTCGTTAACGGCGGATGCAGGAAGGCCGAAAATTCCAGATCGTCAAACCCGATCAGCGAGATATCCTCTGGCACCGTTATTCCACTTTCTTGCAACGTTGTCATAATCGGTAAGGCAATATAATCGGACGTGCAGACAATAGCGGTAATTCCTTCCTGAATATCCTGGACGGAAAAATTTTTTAAGACTTCAGCGCTGGAATAATTATCGCAATAGACTTTTGTTGTCAATGTAATATCATACTCTGCCGGAAGTTTTTTGGCGTCCTCAATGCGTTTCATCTCGGCTTCATGATCCGAAAGTGCCAGCAGGACATGGCGATGGTTGAGTTTATGAAGATGTTCGAAGACGAGTTTCAGGCCAAAGTAAGCATCGATCGCGATATGGTTGGCATTCGGTGGAATGTCACTCGAATTCACAAAGAGAAGCAGAATATCATTCGCTTCGAGGCGTTTTAAAATCCCTAAAGAAAAATGATTTTCGAAAATAATGATGCCATCGACTTGATAGGAAAGAAGGGTCTCCAATTTGTCTTCGATATTCGTATTTTCGAAGAGGTAGAGGAGAACGCTGTATCCATTCGGATTTGCCAGATTTTCAATACCCTGAAGAATTTTATGATAGAAGGAGAAGGCAAGGCGAGGCAAGAAAATCGCGATGAGATGACTTTTTTTCGTGGCCATCGTCCGGGCGGTCATGCTTGGTATGTATCCCTGCTCTTTCGCGATCTTACGAATACGCTCTGCGGTTTCTTCTTTGACTTCACCTTTTCCAAGCAATGCTTTTGAAACAGTTTGGTAACTCACACCGGCAGATTTTGCGATGTCTTTAATCGTGACCTTCATCAGCGCCTTTTCCTGGAAGTATAAAATAATATCACGAACGTTCGCATTATAATATGCGAACGTTCGCATTGTCAAGAAAAAAACGCGATTTTGTAAGGATTTCATGAAAATATCAGCGAGCACTTCATGAGGAATAGGCGTTGATGACCTTCACAAGTCCCTGGGCGATCTGTTCGCAATCCTCCGGTGTAAATGTCGGATAGGCAAAGCAGGTGAACGTATGCGATTGATGCCAGAGCGCATTGGGAACATCGATGTCCGAATAATTCACATGGTTCGGGGTTGTATATTCCTGACTCTTAAACGGAAAACCGCTTTTGCCAAAAGCATTATGCTGCTGAAAGGCCTGTTCGATATGGCATTGCGGCCAGAAAACCCTCCAACACGGAATTCCCTCGGCTCCAGCAGTTTTCACAAATTCGTCGATGTTGCAGCTCATGTTCTCGATATCCAATGAAAATGCCAGCATAAACCAGCCGTTCTGGCGTTCGGGCGTATCGATCGGTGAATATTTGACCAGGGGTAAATCCTCCAACGCATCTATAATAAGATGAGCATTCCGCTTACGTGTCGGCAAGTTCCAGCTCTCCATCCGTTCGAGTTCCGCCAGTCCGATTGCCGATTGCATTTCCGTCATCCGGTAATTCCAGCCCACGACATTATGGATGTAAGGAAGCTTTTGCTCGAGTTCCAGGAGGTTCAGTCGTTCTTTGACATCATAGCCATGATCCCGAAAACTTCTTGCCAGCCAGGCCAGATCCTCGTCATCTGTGGTCACCATACCGCCTTCGCCACCCGTGGTGAAGGTTTTATTCTGGCAAAAACTACAGGCGGCGATATGTCCGAGAGTTCCGGTTTTCTTGCCTTTGTATGACCCGCCAAAGGCTTCGGCGTTATCTTCGACGACAAAGAGGTTATGCTGATTGGCAAACTCCATCAGCGGATCCATGTCGCATACATTGCCGTAGAGATGGACCGGCATAATCGCCTTGGTGCGCTCATTGATCAACTTTTCCGCAGAAGAGAGGCTGATACAATGATCGTCGATATTGACATCTGCAAAACGTGGAACTGCGCCGGCCTGGACCACAGAGAAACTCGTTGCGATAAAGGTATAACTCGGGACGATTACCTCGTCGCCCGGTCCTATCCCGAGTGCTGTAAGTGCTGTATGCAGGGCGCTTGTGCCTGAAGATGTGCTGATCGCGTATTTGCTGCCTTGCCATTCGGCGAATTTCTGCTCGAACTCCATCCCTTTTGGCCCGGTCCAATAATTGACTTTCCCGGAGCGTAACACCCCTTCAACAGCTTGTATGGCTTTTTCAGTAAACTGCGGCCAGCCGGTCAAGTGGTTTGTGACTGCCTTTGGTCCTCCATGAATCGCTAATTGTTCTGCCATCTTTCCCTCCTATGTGAAGTGTTGATTGTCGATTGATGATTGGAAAAACGGATGTTCATGCCGCATGTGAGTCACATCGAGGTGTGTGACATCACTGACTCTTTATCATTGTTCAAGATTTCCCGAAACGGATAGTATCCGGGCACTATGACATGATAATGAATTTCGTTCGCCAGAGTCTGTCGAAAGGGTTGAAAAATGAACTCAGAACGAAGCAGCAAGAAACAATACGTATTCTACTGACAGAATAATTTCTGTCAAGGGGAATATGGATGAGTTATCTAATACGACATTACAACTCTGCACATGCCTGGGAATAGGGAAAAGCCGTCCCTCTGGGACTTTTTTGATGGATGTTTTTTTTAATTGTAAAGTAGTACTAAGGGGCAGAGCTGTTATCGTGAGAACGTAACAGCCCTGGGGGAGAGCGCGTTGTCATTTATTAGCAGTGCTGTCTTTACTGCTCCGAAATGGGTAGATGGATGCTGAACAGGCTTCCTTATTTTGTGGCATTCCCGTAAAACCCTCAAGCTGATTTCTCCTGTGTCGAGAATTTCGTTTTCAAAAAGATTATGAATTTCATTTCTTGTGGCACCCTAACCACTTTCTTTGACAATGTTTGCATTGTCGGAAAGCTCGACCTGCCCGTCATCATCGTCCAGAGCACAGCGTCAGTGCTCTTTGATGACAATTACCCCGACGGTGACAACATCTCCGGCCTTGACGCCTTTGGAAACGTCAGCGGCGAACTCGATATGTGCTACGGTGTTGTTGAATAGAGGAAGACCGACGAGACGACGGGAAGGTGATCCGAGCAGGATGCTGAGGGCGTTTGGGTCTGCTGTACAGCAAAGTCTTTCGTCGTGTAAATATAATCGATGCGCAATGGGAGGACATCGCCCCAGTAACGTGTCGCGCCGAACCCCATTCCTGCCACTGACCAGGTATCGATTAAAGTCTGTCTCAGTTCTCCATGCAGCGCCGCGTCGCGCGTACTGTTAAAATCTCCGGCAATCACCGTTGGATCGCGAAAATTTCGGATATGCAGCAAAGCCTCGACTGCTTGCATTCCTTGAAGTTCGACCTGTTGTTCGTATGTGCGCAGGGTTTCTCGAAGAAGAGAAAAGCCTTCCACTTTTCCGCGTAAAAGCTTTTTCACGATCTGCCAGACTTCGTTCTTTGAGACGAGAGGAGGGGCGACATGCAGGGCGAGAAAATTGAGCGGAGAAGCACTGATATTTTCAGGGGGCTGGACTTCGATAAACAGATATTTCCAATTCGGCGGTAAGTGGAGTTGGCGTTTACGGTAAATGTTCCACTCTGCGGCAGCATTCGCGACACAGGTTGCCAGCCCGCCGAATTTTTGCTGCCCCGTTCCGTAGTAATCGGTCCAGAGACAGTGGTTTTGCGGAATATTGAGCCGTTTCTGCAAGGCGAAGAGTTGATGTGAGGTAATTTCCAGCAGCGCCAGCAGATCCGGCCTGACTTGCGTAATCATCTGAGCCACACAGTCGATTTGAGATACCTGCGTCCGTTGTGAAAATTCCCCCAGGCGTTGGACGTTCCAGACCATCACCCGGATCGCTTCAATGCCGGAGGCCGGTTGGATGGATTTCGGCAACAGGACGTTTCTCCAAAAGACACCGGCAGAGACGATAAGCGCGACAAGCAATCCAAGAAAGACTTTCTTGCGAGCAAGGTAGAATAATCCGCCATAAACAAGAACAAGCGTGAGATACAGGTAGGGCAGGAGCGTTACGCACACTGCAAGCCATCCGGGAGGCGTCAAGGTTTGCCGTCCGACAATGGTTATGCTCCACAGAACGGGTAACAGGAAGACTGAAAGCCATGATACGATACTGAGGCAATATTGGTAGAATGTGCGAAACCTGAGAATGGCGGTACCTCTTTACAATGTCGAGACGTCGAAAATTCCTTCTTTATGAACCACAAAGGCGCAGTGGTTCAGTTTCTAATATTTTTCACCACGGACCACATAGAACACATGGAAAAACCGAACACATCATTTTTAGGCGATTTTCGTCTGGGTATTCTACGTATTCCGTAGTGAAGATCCGGCTGCTATACAAACTTAAGGCCTTTGGGTGAATATGATATCACGAATGTTGTCTTTGTAAATGAAACGTGATGTCGTTTTGCAGGGATTTTAATTGCTGCGTGAGGGTTTCGAGTTCGCGGCCCGCCTGCTCTAAATCATCCTGTTCCGCCCGGCAAAAGCGATCGACGGGGCTGATCGTTTCTTTGATCTGCTCGAAGGTGACGTTCATATAGTCGTCAAATTCACGCGAAATGTTCCGTTTGAGGTCGTCAATCAGTCTTTGGATACCACTATTAAAATTTTCTTTGGCTTGTTTTCGTTTGCGAGGCAGGATAAAAAATCCCGCCGTGACGATCGCTCCTGAGGCCAGAATTCCGGTTAAATCGAACACGAGGCCCGACAGCACCGACACCAGAATCGCACCGATGCCGAGGGCTCCGACTTCGGTCGCGGCAAAATGAATCATGGCGTTTTGAAAGGTTTTTAAAATCGTCAGGCTCTCTCCTTGATAATCGAACGCTTTGATTTTCGCCCGCGCCTCTTTAATGACCCCTTTGTAAATTGTATCGCGATCGTAGGCAAACTGACCGCCGACCTCGCCCAAAATCTTATCGCGATACACATCGTGATTAAGCTGTTGTTTATAATGTTCCAGGGTATCGTCCCAGGTTCGCATGCTTTTTTTGACTATCCAGTCTGCGGCTTCGGTCAGCACATCCTCGATCTGTTCGCTGGAATCTTTGACCACGTGTTCATTAAACTGCTGTTCGGCTTTTTCTTTGGAGGCAATGTCCCACACATTGCGGATCTGCAAAAAGTCATCGACAAAATCGTAGGCCCGGTTCCGTAAATCGAGCAAAATATTTTCGACCTTTAACAGAAACCTGGTATAACTTTCCCGCAAATCCTCTTCTGTATAAGAAAGCTGTTTTTCGATCTGCTGCAATCTTCGTCGATCTTCAGAGATCACATCAAGCTTTTCCCGTAATTCCCTTTGGACAGCTACACAGATAGGCTGTGTCGTATAAATCGGGTTCAGCAGTTTTAAGCGGATCCGTTCTTCCTCATTTAACGCATCGTAAATATAGCGTTCAACCTCAGCAAAACGGCTTTGTTCGAGCAATGCGGTATCTCCCGTCGTTTTTGCATCAAAAGCCTGTTTGACGGATATAGGGAACAGGACAGAATCGATTCCCAGAATATTCGCGCTCTCCCGGCGCAGATAGGCAATAATTTCTTCAACCTCCGACTCGGTTTTGGTGTCGATCTTATTTAATAAAAAGACAACTTTCCGTTTCCACTTAATTCCGATCAACTCTAGAAATTCCCGTTCGCTGTCAGAAAGCGGACGATCAGCGGAGATCACGAATACCACAAAGTCCGATTTGGGAATAAAATTCATTGTGAGCTCATCATGTTCCTGGAGGAGAGAGTTGGTACCAGGGGTATCGACAATGTTGATGGTTTTCAGAAGGTCAAGAGGAAATTTTGTTACTCTGACCGAATCGAGCACACGCGAACTCTGCTCGTCGCCGTATTTGAGAATATTAATCAGATCTGTTGTTGGAGTGGGGCCTTCTTCGAGAATTTTTTGTTCGAGTAAGGTATTCACAAAGGCCGATTTGCCTGAGTTAAATTCGCCAACAATAACAAGGAGGAATAATTCATCCAAACGATCGATCGCGTGCTGGATATGCTCGACATCAGCCTGCCGTGTTCCTGTTTTCAGCAGACAATTATGAATAGTCCATAGCAGGGATTTTTCTTCCTGCAAACGATCCTGATATTGTTCTTTTAAGATTGTTTTGCCTTCCAACGGTGGTCCCTCGCGCGTCTTGTTCTTTCTAAGAGATGAATACAAGTCAGATCAAAAACTCTTGTAGCAATCGTTTCATAAATAGTCAACAAATAATACAGCAAGAAATGACTTGACGAAACCCTGAACAATAGATATGGCGCAAGGATTATTGGCTATATTGTGACACCTGACAGGTTTTTACAACTGGAAAAAACCTGTCAGGTGTCTTCAGATACTGAGTATGACACGTTACTATTCGAAATGCCTTGTCTTGTGCAGCATGTTGCTTGCACTTGTTACCATCATTGGCTGTGAACCCTCCGATCCTGACGGAGGAGATCATGGCGCCGCCTATATCATCCATGTTACAGATCAGGAATTTGTGAAAGATGGCCCGTCATATAACTGGTTTTCAGATTCCGGATCAGGGCGACAGTATTATTGGGCGGTGACATCAGCGGGAGTGCCCTATAACAGCGCTCGCTGGACAGTGCCCTTCTCACAGCCCGGGCACTATGTCGTTAGAGCAGCGATCTCGTCAGAAAATGGCTTGACATCCACCGCCCCTTATACGATCCGGGCCAATGGCAAGAGCGTGACAATTGCAATCAATCAGTCACAGAATCAAGGCCTTTGGATACCGTTAGGAACCTTCTATTTTTCCGCTGATGGAACAGAATATGTTGAATTGCACAACAATACCGGACGAAATGGGTATAAAATCGTCTTCGATTCGATGATGTGGGAAGATGTCGATTCCGGTGAATAAGTTTTGGCAGGGACATCATCCCGCCCTACTGAGGAAATACACGTGCTCGAAAAACAGGACATTCTTGAATATCTTCAACATTCTGTTGGACAGCCGATTACGGAAAAAGACCTGCTGAAGCGTTTGCATATAGACAGCGATGATCGGCATGCGGTCAAAAAGCTTTTACGAGAGCTGATGGCTGGCGGTGAAATCGTTGAAGTCAGAAGCAAAAAAATTGCGCTGCCGGGCCAGGTTGGACTCGTGGTCGGGCACGTTCAGGGCCATCCGAAAGGATTTGCCTTTGTGGTGTCGAAACAAAAGGGCATTTCCGATGTTTTTATCAGCCCCGAAGATTTGAACAATGCCTTTCACGGCGATTTGGTTGTCGCCAGAATTCAGCGTAAAGGCAAAGGCAAATCGGCGGAAGGGAAAGTGCTCCGCATTTTGCAGCGCGGTCAAAACAGGGTGATCGGCATCTATCACGATCATGGCCATTACGGCCTTGTCATTCCGCAGGATACCAAGCTGCCATACAAAATCCATATTGATGCTGCGAATGCCCGCGATGCGAGAGAACATCAGATCGTTGTCGTCCAAATTCTGCAACACGATGAATTTCATCGCAACCCTGACGGAGAAGTCGTTCAGGTCTTGGGTTATCCTTATACACCGGGTATGGATGAGAAAATCGTCATTCATGCTTTCGGATTGCCGACCGATTTCCCCAACGCCGTTCTGGAAGAAGCTGATCGGGCCCTTGCTACGATCCCTCTCGAAGACATTCAGCATCGCCTCGATCTGCGAGACCAGTGCATTTTTACAATTGATGGCGAAAACGCGCGGGATTTTGATGATGCGGTCTCAATTGAACGTTTGGAAAACGGCCATTATTCGCTTGGTGTCCATATTGCCGATGTCAATCATTACGTGCGTGAAGGCAGTCCTCTGGATCAGGAAGCCTATCAACGTGGAACCAGCGTCTATTTTCCGGACAGGGCGATTCCGATGTTTCCGGAGCGTCTTTCTAATCAAATTTGCAGCCTGCGACAGGGCGAAGACCGCTTGACGATTTCTGTAATCATGGAATTCGATCCCACCATGAAGCTGGTCAATTACGATATTCAGGAAAGTGTCATTTGCAGCAAGGCCCGTTTAACCTATACCGCCGTCCGTCAGATGCTAAAAGATCAGGATGAGGCACTGCGAGAGCAGTATGCTTCACTGCTCCCGTCGCTGGAACTCATGAAAGAACTGTCCGAATTGCTGCTACAAAAACGGATGCGGCGGGGTAGTCTCGATTTCGATCTGCCAGAGCCGGAGCTTGTGCTCGACATACAGGGCAACGTTGAAAACATCATCAAAGCGGAGCGAAATCTGGCACATCGTCTGATCGAAGAATTCATGCTGGCTGCAAACGAAACTGTGGCGTCCCACCTGACCTGGCTTCAAATCCCGATGATGTATCGAACCCATGAAAAACCGGACGAGAGCAAAATTGCCAGCCTGAATACCTTCATTGGTTCGTTGGGTTTAAAACTGCGTCCAGGAGCCCAACTGCATTCCAAGGATATTCAAAAATTGCTGAGACAGGTGAAGCATAAACCCATGGAACACGTCGTGAATTATTTGACGTTGCGCTCGCTGAAACAAGCACGATATACGGTACAGAATTCCGGCCATTTCGGATTGGCATCCACATGTTATACGCATTTCACGTCCCCGATCAGGCGCTACCCGGATCTGATTGTGCATCGTATCCTTAAAGCCGTTTTACGGGGAGAAGGGTTTTCGGAACAAGCCCAGGAACAGCGTCGTAAATACCTCGAAACCATTGCCGATCATTCTTCGATTCGTGAGCGGCTTGCTGCAGATGCTGAACGTGATATTGTGCTCGTAAAAAAACTGCGCTTTATGGAAGATAAGCTCGGCGATCTGTTTGACGGTGTGATCTCCGGTGTCGCGGCATTTGGAATCTTTGTCGAACTGCGCGATTATTTTGTCGAAGGCTTCATTCACATTACAACGCTCCATGATGATTATTATCGTTATCATGAAGAAAGTTACAGCCTGGTAGGAGAAGAGTTTCGCAAACGGTATCGGGTGGGCGACAGACTCAGGGTTCAGGTGACCCATGTCGATGTTGCCAAACGTCAAATAGATTTTCTGATGGTGTAAGAATTTCAGACAGGGCGTAATCAGGTTTTTCACATATTACAGATGGTTTAGCGACATTATACTTGACAAGCTTTCCAGAGGGCATTAGGATATTTTTAAAAGATATTTTTGAGCATGCTAGCCATAAATGTCAATGATTAATACATGAGGAGAGATACCATTCATGATGAAACGAGTATGTGCGATCGTGTCTATTGTATGTGTTATTTTTACCGGGTGTACATCTCACACGTTACAACAACAACCGCAGCCAGGCCAAGGAGACAGCGTATCACAGGATGTTTCGGCAGAGCAGCATACTTTGCAAGAAACGCTATCCCAGACTACTGCTTCTGAGAGTGAAGAGGATGCTGTCGCGAAAATAGACAAAATGATCGAAGCATTGGGAGTTGCCCCGATTTCTCCGATTCATGGGCCCGAGGATGCTGGCGAAATAGAGTCACGCCCAAGACAGACTCAGGCAGACATGACGGAAGTGACTCCTATTCCTCAGGGAGTTGTGCTTCAGACTCAGATCGTCCCTGAAAAAGGGATCTTTCCGGCTAAGCAAGATGACGAACCGATCAGTGTCGGCCTGAATTTCGATAATGCCGATATTTATGATGTCACGAAAGTTGTCAGTGAGATTACCGGGAAAAGCTTCATTATTGATGAAACTGTATCGGGGACAGTGACAGTATTCTCAGAAACAGCCATGACGCCCGATCAAATTTTCGATCTCTATGAAACTGTCCTGGATCTGAATGGGTTAGCGATTGTACGAGTCGGAGACTTTTATAAAATCGAAGAAAAAGACAAAGCTCAGAAGCGATTTTTGATTGAAGATTCAGGAACTCGTTTGAGCACAGATGATCGTCTGGTGACCCAAATCGTCAAACTCCGCTATATTCAAGCTGAAGACGTCAAAACTGCTCTGTCGACCCTCATGCCTGAAGCGACCGAAGGCAAGGATATTGTCGTGTATCCTGATGAAGACGGTGATACGTTAATTATCACGGATTTGGCGTCAAACGTCAAAAAAATTCTCGCGATTATCGATCAGATTGATATCAGTCGCTATTCAGATCAATACTTTGAGATCTTCCCGATCGAACACGCAAGCCTGGAAGACCTCGTCAATGATTTAACAGAGATTCTATCGCTGCGAAAAACCATTCCGGAATCGGAAACCGTTCCGGAAGTCCAAGGGACCATTGAAGAAGGAGCAGAGCCTGAAGCGGAGCCGCAACAGCCGGCCAGCCGCATCGTTCCTCCCGGCACACGCACGAAGCTGTATCCGATTACCCGGCTGAACGCATTGGTTGTGTCGACAAACCAGGCCGACGTGGTCGAGCTTGTCAGAAAATGGGTGAATATTCTCGATCATCCGTCAAAAATTGTTGAGCAAGACGATCCTGATGAGGTTAAAACCTACGTGTACCCCGTCCAATATTCCACGGCAGAAGACCTGGCTCCTATTCTCGTTGATGTGTACGCTCAGGAAACTCAACCGGAACTACCGCCTCCAACTGTTGAAGAACAGGCGGATCAAGGAGAGCAGGAACTTCCGACAATCGAACAAGATCTTCCGAGTGGCGGGTCAGCTCCTGTTTTTATCCCGGATACAACAAATAATTCAATTATCATCAAAGCCACGCCACGCCAATATGCGGAGATTTCTTCGTTGTTGGAGGACTTAGATAAACGGCCGTTACAAGTCTTGATAGATGTGATCTTTGCAGAAGTGGAATTACAGGATACGGACATTTTTGGAGTACAAGGGATGCTCCTGGGACAGGGGCAAGTCTCGGCTGGTGGAGAAACCAACTCTGTTGAAACCACCACAGAAACCGTGTTCCAAAGCGTATTTCCCAACGACGGCGAAGGGTTTCGGTTTGTCGCCGCTGCTCCGGGACGGTTCCTGATGCAGCTCCGGGCTTTAGCAACTGAAAGTAAGTTTAAGGTGTTGTCAGATCCGCATATTCTCGTCCGGCATAATGAAGAGGCGACGATCAACATCGGTGATAAAATTCCAATCTCAGAAACTACTGGAACCGGGGATAATTTGCGGCAAAATGTCACCTACCGCACGACTGGTATCGTGCTGACAGTGACACCTCGTATTAATACCAATGGGGATGTTGTCATGAAAATTGAACAGGAAGTCAGTGATGTTGGTCAAGAATCGTTCGGTGATACGGGGGCTGCGTCGTTTACCACTCGCAATTCGAAGACCTCTGTGGTCACAAAAGATAACCAACCACTTATTATGGGAGGGTTAATCACGGATCGCGGCAACGAAAGCCGGCAAGGAGTCCCTTTATTGAAAGATATTCCTGGTCTTGGTAAATTGTTTCGCTATGATGAAAAGCAGAGCCGCAGACAGGAACTCATTATCCTCGTGACGCCAAGAGTCGTCAGAGATCCGGACGAAGGGTGGACCCTGACAGAAAACGTCCTGGCAGATCGCATAAAGCGGCTTGAGGAATTCTTTAACCGAGAAGATACTGATGCCGATAAAATCAGACGCTATATCAAAAAGCCTTTTTCTCAATAAATAATAAATGAGCTTTTTCATAAATAGACATGATCGGATATATATCCAGGGGAAATTGTATGTCCGGTAATGTTTAATACTGAATTCTCTGTGATTTTCGTGTCGTGAAAACCCCGGTTATCAAGCAAACGTAAAGAAATTCTTGCTTACATTCAATTCTTGTAGTTACACTGAGGAACAGTATTATGCAGTTGGTGCGAAATCTTCAAACACGTTTACAAACGGCAGGCATCATGGGGGTTATGTGCGTGAGCATCGCTCTGGCAGGATGCGGTAAACCAGGAGCATCCAGCACAAATTACACGCACTCTTTTGTTACCGTGACATCCGTGAACGACAATACGCCGCTGCAATCTGACGTGTTGACGGATGGTTCGGCAACCGATGACATTGTCACGGTTTCAGTGCAAAGTGAGTCCCGAAGTCTTGGCGAAGACGATGATTCGACAAATTATGACGGATATTCGGCATTCGATACAATCGTTTTGTACTCCTATCACGTGGAGCACCTCCGCAGTGACGGCGGACCAAATCCGGCAGATTTTACGGGCGGTATAAATCTGACGATTGAGCCTGAAAGTGAGGCAAGTGCTGATATTGTGGTGGTTCGGGCGTTTGACAAAAATCGCTCGCCACTAGAGGAATTACGCGATGATGGAGAAATGTTTACTTCGACAACCATTACGTTTTATGGAGAAGATGGCTATGGCAATGACATTGCCATAGAAGGCCAATTGTCGATTTTATTCGCCAATTATCCCGATTGATAATCCGACTTTGTGACATTTGCCGTTCGCCCTGAGCCTGTCGAATCATGGAACACTCTCCGACAGGCTCAGGGCGAATGGAGTCAGATAAATTTAACAAAGTAGAAATAATGGGCCGTTCATGATTCACCCCAAAGACACAACGTTAACGTTGTGTCGTGCGCTTTGTGTCTTTGGGGTCGATATGACAGCATCATGAAAGAAAACATCTCAGCCTTCTATCTTATTACCACTTTAGCCATCTTTTCTGTCGCTCTCATCGGAATGATCGCCGGTTGTGACGAAAAAACGATCGACACACCAATCTTAGGACCGGCTGCCGGAAGCGGCCCGGTCGGGGGCGGCGAATCTCAACAAATCACTCTGTCGGCCAGCCCGTCAAGAACTGTTGAGGTTGGAGCAGGCGAACAGGGCACCGTCGAAATTACGGCCCTCGTTGAAAATAATATCGGACAACCGATGTCGGACGGACAAACGGTCATCTGGAGCGCGACAGTCGGCACCTTAAGCCAAACCACCGATAGGACTATCGACGGCCTGTCGAGCGTAACGCTAACCTTCCCGAAAGATTATACCGGATGCAGCACGGTCAGCGCCAAATCGGGCGATGCAAGCGCTTCGATCAAAGTCTGTGTCAAGACGACCACAGAGAGCATTCGGGTCAAGGCCTCAGACACCATAATCGATCATGGAGACAGTATCACGATTACTGCGACCGTTCTGGAAGATAGAAAACCGCAGGCTGGAGTCCAGGTAGATTTCTCGGTGAGCGGATCCGGAGTCCTGACATCCAGCACAAGCACCATGACTGATGCATCGGGTACGACGACCGTGACTATGCGTGGCAATAATACCAGCGGTTCAGACAGTACAGCGACTGTTACTGCGAAAACAAGCGACGGTCGTTCGGGAAGCGTTTCGATTGTCGTGAAAAGTTCTGCATCGACGCCGACGCCGACACCAACCTCGACGCCAACGGGCACCCCATCAGAGGTTTTAACGCTTTCGGCTGATCCTTCAGTCATTAATATGGGCGGCAGCGCAGGAGGAACATCCAAGATTGTCGCTTGTGCCTATACAGATGGTGTTGGTGATGCCAACCTTCAAGTGAATTATTTGACAACATCTTCTCCAGCAGGGGCAGGGAGCCTTGATTCGTTAAGCGACATTACAGAAGCAGGAGGGTGTACAGACATTACAGTGGGGCTGCCTGTAACATTCACAGCGACAGACACCACAGGAACATATACGTATACCATTAATGCCACCACACCAGACGGAAGGAGTGCGAGCGTGACAATTTCAGTCAATGTGCCTTAAGACTGATTTGAGTTGGTGGGCCTAACAGTCGGCCCTCCCTGCACGATTAACTGAATTATTCTTGTTTATGCCCAATTCCTGCCGTTAAGGAGTGAGAACGATTGAAGAAGAACGTTTATATTACAGGTGTTGTGATCTTGTGCGTTGTGGCAGGCGTCTTTGCCTTACCACAGACAGGGAATCCGGCATCAGAGCAGAAAATAATCGAGGAGATTACTCAGTTGCTGTTGAGTGAGATCAGCAAGCTTTCTGCGCGTATCACCTACCTGGAGCAGCAGAATAAAAGCCTCTCCCGCATGATGTCTAAGCTTCTCGAAGAACAGGAGAATGGTGGACGCCTGCTGCCGGAACAGGTGCAGGATCACCTGGCCAAGATGTACACTTTGCCAAAGGTTGTCAGCTTCTGCAACGAACGTGTTCCGCTCGATAAATGGGATCTCTGGCAGCGCCTGGATAGTGAATTTTTCTCCTTTCTGGTAAACGAAAAACAGGTGATGCTTTGGCTCAAGCGTACAGGGCAATTTTTCCCGTACATCGAGGAAGAACTGGCAAAGGCCGGACTGCCGGATGATTTAAAATATGTCACGATTATCGAAAGCGGGTTACGTTCCGGTGCGACTTCTCATGCCGGAGCCGCCGGGTTCTGGCAGTTTATTAAATCGACGGGCAATGATTACGGTCTGACGCAAAATTCCTGGCTCGATAATCGCCGTGATTTATATGCCTCCACTCAAGCCGCGATTAAATACCTGCAAAAGCTGTACGGCATGTTTCACGACTGGCCTCTTGCCCTGGCAGCGTATAATTGCGGAGAAGGCCATGTGCAGCGCTCGATGAAAAGCCAGCGGGTGCACAATTATTATCAACTTGAGCTCCCTCGTGAAACGGAACGCTATGTGTTTAAAATCATTGCGGCGAAAATTATTCTCTCCGATCCGAAACGCTATGGATTTTATATTGATGAAGACAATATGTTTCCCCCATACCAGTTCGAACAGGTAAAAATTACACTTTCGAAGAGTACCCATTGGCGCGATATTGCGGAAATGTACGGATCCTATTATCGTGAAATCCGTCTGTTGAATCCTGAAATGCAAACCGACTCGCTTCCAGCCGGCACACATACGATCAAGGTGCCGAAAGGCTGGCAGCAGCTTGTGAAGACGTTTCCGAAGCATTCCACCGAATCGGCTGCGTATACGATGACCGATGACGACAGCATTCTATATACGGTCAAAAACGGTGACAGTCTGAGTAAAATCGCCCGGAAGTTCAACGTGCAGATCAAAAATATTACCAAGGTAAAAGGGAGAAGTACATCGCTCTCGAAGATCTATCCGGGGGAGCAATTATTGATCGTGAAGTAAGGGCATGAACCACCACCGAATTATCTTTCAAAGTGTTTTTTAGCCTTTTTGAGGGCCTGTGTCAATTCGTTCACCGCATTATCCATGCCCTGTTTCACGTCTTCCCAGGCAGTTTTTCCAGGTTCTTTCAGCTCTTCGAGCTTTTTCCGCACAAGCTCCCGTTGTTCCTCCAGCCCTTCCAATTCTTGTTCAAGTCTTTCGCGCACAGCTTGTTCGGCTTTTTCAATTTCCGGCTTCCATTCTTCGATTTGCCGATCAAAATCCTCAAGTTTCTTCTCTAACTCCACACGGTATTTTTCGCTCTGCTGAAGCATATACTCTGTCGTTGTTTCGACGGCTTCTCCAACCTTTTGTTTCACCTCATCAGATGATACGGTCGGTTTGGGTGCTGCTTGCTCCTTCTTTGGCTGGCTTTCACAACCAGCCACCAGGAATATACTGAACAAACTGATGAAAGCAATTTTTCTGAAGATCATGGTGTTTCACTCCTTCGGCTTATCTCGGTGCAATAAAAGAGCCCCGTTTTTAGGCAGGGTTTCGTTAACGTATTGGTGGCGTCCGCCTGAATCTCGGCAAACACCGGAGGATGGCATGTGAGAAATGGGCTCCATCGACCCGTCATTTGCCGAAAAATGTAACAATCCTGCTTGTCAAAGATGCGCGATTCTTAAAGACTTTTATCCTTGAATGACAAGACGATACTCTTCTAAGCACGATAAATCTTTGAGAAAATATGTCAATAACATTTTCTTGACAGCAGTCAGGTCAGCCACTATGCAGTAAGAGAAGCAGAAAACGATCTTCTCTATAAAAAATGGCAATTTTTCCTAAAATATGGAGAGATTGTCTTTCTCAAGCAAAAGGGGCTTATGAAAATACACGAATATCAGGCAAAAGAAATTTTTGCGCGTTATCAGATCCCCATCCCCCAGGAAACGCTCTGCACAGATGTGAATGCTGTCAGAGAGTCGTTTCAAGCCTTTAACAGGCCGGTGGCTGTGAAAGCTCAGGTGTTGGTTGGCGGACGAGGCAAAGCAGGAGGAATCAAGCTCGCTAAAACCACGCAAGAAGCTGAAGCGGCGGCAAACAGTATTTTGGGAATGGATATAAAAGGATTGACCGTTGAAAAAGTCCTGGTGTCTGAGGCCGTCAACATTCAGAGTGAGTCCTATGTTGGAATCGTGAATGATCGCAGTTCAAAAGGCATTGTGATCATGGTGAGTTCCGAAGGCGGCGTTGAAATCGAAGAAGTTGCGAAACACACACCGGAAAAAATCTTTAAACTGGCAATCAATCCGGAAATCGGTTTACTCGATTTTCAAGCCCGTAACCTGGCGTTCCAATTGTTCGGTGATATGAAACTCGTCGCCAAAACCGCAGGTATTATCAAAAACCTGTATTGCTGCTATGTTGACAACGATGCTTCTCTGGCCGAAATCAATCCGCTGGTCGAAACAGCAGCAGGCAGCGTGCTGGCACTAGATGCTAAAATGAATCTCGATGATAATGCGCTCTATCGTCATCCTGATTTTGAAGCGCTCCGCGATCCGACCGAAGATGAGAAAAAGGAAATCGACGCCAAAAGCAAGGGATTGAGCTATATCAAACTCGATGGTGAGATCGGCTGTATGGTCAATGGGGCCGGCCTGGCGATGGCGACAATGGATGTTATCAAACTTTATGGCGGAAGTCCGGCCAATTTCCTCGATATCGGCGGTAGTTCCAATCCCCAAAAAGTGGTCGATGCGATGAACATTTTATTGAGCGATTCGAATGTGAAAGTTGTCATGATCAATATTTTTGGGGGAATCACCCGTTGTGACGATGTGGCAAAAGGTTTACTGACGGCGATGAATCAGATGGATATTACGGTACCGATCGTGGTACGGCTGACCGGAACAAACGAGAAAGAAGGTCAGGATATTCTTAAAGGACGAGACGATCTGATTACGGCAATATCCATGCGTGAGGCCGCCCAAAAAGCTATTGCTGTAATCAGGTAGGACCATTAGGACGATAATGTTGACAGGATAAACAGGATTGACAAGAGCAAGACATTCTTTTAATACTTTTTACAGGCACCCTCTACAGATGTCTCATAACCATGCAGGGTTCACCGCCGTTATCCCATCCATTCAGTCTATCCTGTCTAAAAATAAAGAGGGGAACAAGTATGAGTATTCTTATTGATGAAAGCACACGCGTCGTCGTCCAGGGAATAACGGGGCGAGATGGGCAGTTTCATGCCCTGAAAATGAAAGAATATGGCACACAAGTTGTTGGAGGAGTCACCCCCGGCAAAGAAGGGCAATATGTCGAAGGGATTCCGGTTTTTAATTCTGTCGAAAAAGCGGTTCGCGAAACCGGAGCCGATGCCTCATTGATCTTTGTACCTCCGCGATTTGCGGCTGATGCCATTTGTGAAGCGTCTGATGCTGGGGTCAAACTCGTCGTCGCCATTACCGAAGGAATGCCGACCATTGATGTGATGAAAGCGGTAAAACTTCTCGAACGAAACGGAACCTGGCTGATTGGCCCCAATTGTCCAGGGCTCATCTCTCCCGGCCAATGTAAAATTGGGATTCTTCCTGATAATATTTTTGCACCGGGGAACGTGGGGCTGATTTCTCGCAGCGGAACCCTGACGTATGAAGTGGTCAATCAATTAACCCAGGCCGGATACGGCCAATCGACCTGCATCGGAATGGGCGGCGATCCGGTCATCGGTCTGGGATTTATCGAACTCCTCGAACGATTCGAAGCCGACCCTGATACAAAAGCCGTTGCCCTGATGGGAGAAATCGGTGGGAATGCCGAAGAACAGGCCGCAGAGTTTATCGCGCAAAACATGAGTAAGCCTGTTGTGGCCTTTATTGCTGGTCAAACCGCCCCGCCTGGAAAGCGAATGGGCCACGCCGGAGCTATTATTTCAAGCGGTTCCGGAACAGCAGAAGAGAAAATTGCGGCTTTCGAACGCGTTGGAGTTGCGGTCGCCAAAGAGACCGCCGAATTTCCTGAACTCATGAAGGCTGTCTTATAGAATTATGCAGCCAAACAGGAGAGTGAAAATTTTGATCTCGCAGAATTTTCACTCTCCGAAGGCATTGTCCACGATCTGGCTGCTGAGTGATATCACAGACTTCTCCTGTGTTAAGATCGCAGCCATTGAAGATAATTGACAAAATTGTTATATTTTTGATGCTATTCTTATCAAGCATTTCTCCAGGAACATGAACAATAAACATTCGAAGGATGATATGATATGCTGAAAACTATTACTGAAATTAATGAAAAAATCCGTATGAAGATATTGTCCGATACACGGCCATGTCCGAGTTCATGAAGAGAGTTATGCTCCTATCGGTTATTCGTCAGATTATTCGAATACTAAAGATCGAGTCATCGCTGAAGTCTCCTAGAAGGATCTGAAAATAGGAGGCTTCTACTCTTCTCCTTTATTCCATTTCCTCGATAAATTGGGAGTAAAAGAGGACATTGTGAAGCCCTTTGGATCCTGGAAGGTTTGGAGAATCTTTCAGGTTTCCGAGCAAAAGTCAGCCACACATCATGTCGATACAAGAAATCATCACCCTACTGCTCCATAAAATTCCAACTCAAACAACATCACGACTCAACACCCTTCTCTGGAATGCTCTGAAAATCCTCCTTCTTGCTATTCGCAGTTTTTACCAAAATCGAGGCGCTGTACGGGCATCAGCCCTGACTCTCTACTCTTTGCTTGCCGTCGTGCCGGTTCTGGCACTGGCTTTTGGAATCGCGAAGGGATTTGGACTTGAAAAAATGCTGGAAAGACAGCTTCTCGAAAATATCCCCGGCCAAGAAAATGGATTACTGTATATTATCGATTTTGCCCGCAAGCTGCTTGAAAATACACAGGGCGGCTTGATTGCCGGAATAGGAGTCACTTTCCTGCTTTGGTCTGTGGTTAAAGTGCTCGGCAATATCGAAAGTTCACTCAACCATATCTGGAAAATTACAGAGGGGCGCAGCTTGAGCCGAAAATTCAGCGACTATCTCTCACTAACCTTAATAGCGCCACTTCTGGCGATCATATCGAGTAGTGTATCGGTATTTATTACGACCCAGGTGACGACTATTACCGAACAAGCAGCATTCCTTGAAGTGTTCAGTCCGCTGATTTTTTCATCATTGAAACTCCTCCCTTTTGGCCTGATCTGGATTTTATTCTCATTTCTTTACATCTTTCTCCCCAATACGACCGTCCGGTTTATTCCAGGAGTGTTAGCAGGCATCATCGCCGGCACGATTTACCAGTTTGTACAAGGGGGCTACATCTATTTTCAAATCAAAATCTCGAATTATAATGCGATTTATGGCAGTTTTGCTGCTTTACCATTTTTTATCCTCTGGCTGCAAATTAGCTGGTTGATCGTATTGTTCGGCGCAGAAATTTCATTCTATTGTCAAAACCTGCCAGCAACTCAGGATGATTATCAGTATGATGAGCTTGCATCGTCGCTGCAAAAAATATTGGGATTACGCGTGACTCATCTCCTGGTCATCAATTTTTTGCAGGGAGAAAGACCGTTCACCTTATCCAAAATCGCGCAGCGTCTGGAATTGTCACCGTCACTTATTCAACAAATCCTGACACGTCTGGTGGATTGTCATATCCTATCGCGCGTGATACTTGGAGAGCAAGACAACTATGCCTACCAGCCCGCGCAGTCAATAGAACGCTTATCGGTTCAATCTGTTATGGCTGCGTTAGAGCATGACGGCATTCATGATATTGTCCCTCCCAAACATGAAGATTTTACAGCCTTTTTTGACATTACACATCAATTTGATGCGCTGCTTGAAACCTGTTCGGCAAACAAGCTGTTAAAAGATATTTCACTCGCCGACACGTCATCAGCAGATCGGCACATTTCCGTCAAAAGGGGATTGCAATAACCGTATCGAGACCTGAAAAGACCGTTTGGTAAATTTTTTGGGGAAAGAGTTGGGAGAGAGACCTCACAGAAAGGGTTTTCGTCCCCGCAGGGACTGATCGCTTACCATCCCGCCGATTCATCGGTGGGATGGCATAACATCATATCGTCTCGTCCCGGAGGGACGGAAACTGCGACCCTGAAACTCTTCGGGAACCCCGACACCGGACAGATCGAGAAACAAAAACGCCAAATCGATGTTGAGCACGATGTCGTCATTGACGGAACCGGCCTGCACTTCCTGCGGGTAGCGCAGAATAAAGGGTATACGCAGCGATTCTTCATACATGAAGCGTTTGTCGTATCGGCCGTGATCCCCCAGAAAGAAGCCCTGAGATGAAAAGAATATTCGGCTGAGTTCCCATCCGCCTAATCTCCTTCTTCCCGGAATGAATTATTCCGTAATTATTCTACTACTCGCGCAGAGGCGCAAAGACGCAGAGAAAAGCTTTTGAAAAAATTTATGCGTCTTTGCGCGATGAAAGTACGGTATTATTCATCAGACACCCCTGACAGGGTTTGAATTCCTGGCAGAGTTCATGCTGGTATCAATGCAAGTGAATAGTGCTGTATTTAAATAAAATATTGCTATCGGGCATTCCAAATCAAGTAGTAGAAAGGTTCCGGCGTCAAGAAAATTGTTCACCAAAGTCTGGAACTTTGCAGAAAATATAGAGACTTAAATGCTAAACTTTTCCATTCATCATTTGACAAAAAACCTCATGTTATCAGGAAATGGTTAGAGCGATAGCATGCCTCGGCTGGAGAGAAGAATGCTGGCCATTGTGGAAATAATGAGAATTCTCTGAAATACGTTTTTGATGTCAAACTGATACCAATTCTTGACATATTGAGCTGTCAAGTAGTTTCAAACTGTCTGACAGCTTGGAAGGTAAATTGAAATCAAGAATTGGCATTAGAAACATTGTTTCTTGAAAACACGATGTTTGAGGGAAGTTCTCATGTAGCAGGAGGAAGACTATGCAGAATTTTACACCTACGCACAAATCGAACATGCTCGATCTGTATCGTTATATGGTAACGGCCCGTCAGATCGATATTCTTGAAGAAGATTTTACTCATCGTGGTGAAGCATTTTTCCATGTGTCAGGGGCAGGCCACGAGGGCAGTGTGGCTTTGGCCCCACATCTCATTCCGGAAGATTGGCTGCATTGCCATTATCGAGACAAAGCCCTGATGCTAGCGCGAGGCATATCCCCTGAGATGTTTTTCCATAGTTTATTTTGCAAAGCCGCTTCTCATTCGCAAGGACGCCAGATGTCAGCCCACATGAGTGATCCGGATTTACACATCCTGAGCATTGTCGGTCCGGTCGGGAACAGTGCGTTACAAGCAGCCGGAGTCGCAACAGCGGTCAAAGATCAGCCGAAAGCGCCGATCGTACTTTGTTCGCTAGGGGACGGCATGTCGCAGCAAGGCGAAGTGCTGGAAGCGATCGCCCAGGCAGTGCGCGACAATTTGCCAGTCTTATTTTTGATAGAAGACAATCACTACGCGATTTCTACGCTGACACAAGGCCAAACGTTTTTTTCCCATTCCGGGGGATCGCCGAATGAATTTTATGGCATTCCGATCATTCAAATCAATGGGCGCGATGTGATCGAAGCGCATCAAACCTTCGGCAAAGTGGTGGTACAGATGCGGCACGAGCGTCATCCGGCGATCGTGATTTTCGATGTCGACCGGCTTGCCAATCACACCAATGCCGACGATCAGCGAGTGTATCGTTCACAGGCTGACATCAAACGCGTGTGCCAGGAGTGTGACCCGGTGAGCAATTTTCGTGATCAACTTTTGGAAAACGGGACTCCAGAGGAAGAACTCACGCAGATCGAAACCGAGATACGCACGGCCATGATCGAAGCTGCCCATCGTTCGCAACGCAGCCCGGAACCGGAACCCTTATTCACAGCCAAAAAGGAACTTTCCGATTCTTTATACGATTCATCACGAGAATATGGCGGTACTTCCGATGAACCACAGTTGACCATGCTGGAAGCGATGCACGACGTCCTGGAGCATCGGATGCAACAAGACGAGCGAGTCGTGCTGTTTGGCGAGGATCTTGAAGACCCCAAAGGCGATGTGTTCGGTGTGACACGCGGGTTAACCGAGAAATTTCCGGGCCGTGTCATCAATTCGCCGCTGGCAGAAGCGACCATTCTTGGCGTATCGGTCGGTCGCGCTCTGGCAGGCGATCGTCCGGTAGCTTTTCTCCAGTTCGCCGATTTTCTGCCTTTGGCCTACAATCAAATTTTTGCAGAATTGGGAAGCATGTATTGGCGCAGCCATGGCGACTGGAATGCGCCGGTCATCGTGATGATTAGTTGTGGCGCCTATCGCCCAGGACTTGGTCCATTCCATGCCAGCAGCCTGGAAGCACTGGCCGTGCATACGCCCGGCATCGATGTGTTTATGCCGAGAACGGCTTCTGATGCGGTCGGCCTGCTGAACGCAGCTTTCGATTCGGAACGCCCGACCCTGTTTTTCTATCCCAAAAGTTGCTTGAATGACCGCAATCAGACGACTTCAAGTGATGTCGAACGCCAATTGACGCCGATCGGCAAAGCCTGCATTGTTCGGGAAGGCGTTGACATTACTCTCGTGAGTTGGGGCAATCCGGTCGCGATGTGTGAAGAAGTCGCCATCACTCTCGAACAGGAAAATGTGTCGACGGAAGTGATCGACCTGCGCAGCCTGTCGCCCTGGGACCAGGACACCGTCCTGTCCTCAGCCGAAAAGACTGAACGACTTGTAATCGTGCATGAGGACAATCATAGCTGCGGGATGGGGGCTGAAGTCGCCGCTACCATTCAGGAACTGAGCTCACAACATATTCGGATGAAGCGCGTCACCCGGCCCGATACTTATGTGCCGTGTAATTTTGGTAATCAGCTTGCTGTGCTGCCCTCGTTTAAGAGTATTCTGGAAGCTGCCGCCGAATTACTCGATCTTGATGTCACCTGGCGCACATTCGAGCAATCACAGGATGCACATATGACGACGATTGATGCGATCGGATCCAGCCCGTCCGATGAGTCGGCGACTCTTATCGAACTCGCTGTGTCTCCAGGCAGCCATGTGGTTGAAGGCGAACTCGTGGCAACGCTGGAAGCGGATAAAGCAGCCGTCGAAGTCCATGCTTCAGTCGAGGGCGAGATCGTAGAAATTTTGGTCAAACTCGAGGAAACCGTCAAGGTTGGCACACCGCTCATGACGATTCGTACAGCCGAACCAGCCGCATTCAAACCGATCACAAAGGAGCAGCCCGGAATTCCTGATTTCCACCGTAAAGCACTTGTCAAAAAGCGTCCTTCGAAAACGACAGACGCGCCGCTTTGGATTCATCATCCACCTCATCAAACTGTGATGGGGATTGCTGCCATTTCTAAGGCTCTGGGCTCGAGAGTCGTAAGCAATGAAAAGATTGCCGGGAATTTGTCCAGCATGACGGCTGAGGAGATCGAGAAACTCACCGGTATTCACAATCGTCGCTGGCTCAACGAGGATGAAAGCGCATTGACGCTCGGTATTCAGGCTGCGCAGGACGTGTTGGAACACACCGGAGTGAGGTGTGAGGATCTGGATCTGGTACTCTGTTGTTCCGGAACGCCGGAATCGATGACCCCGTCGATGGCGTGCCTGCTTTTGCAGGCGCTCTCACCCGAGACATATGGCAAACCTGTTCAGGCTTATGACATTAGTGCGGCCTGTTCCGGTTATCTGTATGCTTTGCAGACGACCTATGATTTTTTAAATAGCTGCCCGCACGGTAAAGTGCTGCTGGTGACGACTGAAACTCTGTCCCGTAAATTAGATCTGACGGACGCCAACACGGCTCCGATTTTCGGCGATGCCGCCACGGCCACGCTGTTATACGGCACGACTCATAAAGATGCCATTCGAGCACAGTTGTACCGCCCGGTGCTCTCGTCCAAAGGCGATGACGGACAATCGTTGCGAGTTCCGGTTCATCTGCAGGATGGCTATGTCAGTATGAACGGCCGTAAAGTCTTTTCCGAGGCGGTGCGGGCGATGATTTCGATGCTGGAATTAGCGTGTAAAGATGCGGGAATTCATTCTGAGGATCTGGATTTGGTGGTGCCGCATCAGGCTAACCAGCGCATTATCGATGCTATCCGAAAACGCATCAAATTCCCGACAGAAAAAGTATACAGCAATATCCGAGAGATCGGCAACACCTCGTCTAGCAGTATTCCACTCTGCCTGGAGCAGGTACTTCAAGAAGACCGTTCCGGCGACTGGGTTGGGTTATGCGCCTTTGGCGGCGGTTTTACCTTTGGCGGCACTGTCTTAAAGATGATATGAAGTGTTGTCAAGGGCGCTCCGCTGTTCAGTCAACCTCAAAAACGACGAACACGTTTTTACAGGTGTTCGTCGATAAATTGCAGCAATTCGTCGTAGGTTTGCACTGTATTGACCTTTCCGCGCACTTTGGCGGCATTCGGGAAGCCTTTGAGATACCAGAGCGTGACTTTACGCATGAAGCCGATTTTTCCGGCGGGAGAATTGGATTTGAATTCGCGGATATAGGCGAGATGACGTTGTAAGACTGTTTTTCTGGTTGATGTCGCGACGGTTGGCAGTATGGTTCCATTTTCGAAGAACTCTTCGATGTGTCGGAAGATCCAGGGATTTCCAAAGGCCCCTCTGGCAACGAGAATTCCGTCGCACCCGGTTTCATCGAGTATGGTTTGGGCAAGTTGGGGAGAAAACACGTTGCCGCTGCCGATTACAGGAATACTCACAGCGTTCTTCACGGCTCGAATCGCTTCATAATTGACATCACCGCTGTAACCCTGCTCGCGGGTTCTGCCATGCACGAATAAGGCCGCTGCTCCGTTATCTTCGCATCCTTTGGCGATTTTTAAAAAATACGGCAGATCGACACGGCTGTAGCCAATCCGAAGTTTGACCGTCACCGGAACAGAAACAGATCCGGCTAATACGCGCACAATGTCGAACAGCGTCTGGGGGTGGTTTAAGAGTCCGGCTCCGGCCTGTTTTTTGACCACTTTTTTCACTGGACAGGCGCTATTGATGTCGAGCACTGATACGGCAGGCACATGGTCCAGCAGAATCTGCGCGGCATCCCGCATGAGGCAGGGTGATTCTCCGACAAGCTGTGCCCCCAGAGGCTGGTCTTGTTCAATTGTCTTCAGAATCTGAAATTTTCGAGGGTGCGGCCCTAACATGGAGTGGGCGTCCACCATTTCGAAAAAACAGTATTTGGCTCCGCATTCTCTGGCAATCAAGCGAAAGGCTAAATCTGAACAACCGGAGAGAGGAGCCAGAAAAATATTGGTGTCAAACGACAATGTGCCAAAAGTCATCATGAAAAATGTGCGGGATAGAAGGAGTTTCAAAGGAGAGAGAGGGCACGAAGCCGCCTCTCCCTGAAATCAAACCGTTCTCGTTGAGCCTGGCGAAACGTCAGACCTGTCCTTCGACAAGCTCATGACGAACGGTGTCTTGTGCCCCAACTCTATTCTTGAAACAATGTGCCGTTTTTGACAAGGGTTTGATCGCGTTTGGGGCCGGTAGAAACGATCGCGATCTCTGTGTCCAGTAATTCAGATAAGCGGTTTAGATAGGTTTGAGCGTTTTGGGGCAATTTCTCGTAATCTGTGATACCGACTGTCGACCCCTGCCAGCCCTCATGCTCTTCATACACCGGTTCACACGCTTGCAAGGCATCCGGTTCCATCGGAAGCTCTGAAATGTGTTCTCCCTGGTAGGTATAGCCTGTACAAATTTTGATCGTTTTAACGTGATCCAGGACATCGAGTTTCATGATCGCCAGCATACTGGCGCCGTTAATTCGGACAGCATAGCGTCCGATAACCGCATCGAACCAGCCGCAGCGACGAGGGCGTCCGGTGGTGGCCCCAAATTCTGCGCCATACTCGCGAAGGGCTTCACCGTCGTGATCGAATAATTCCGTTGGGAACGGGCCTTCCCCGACTCTCGTGGTATAGGCTTTGATGACTCCTAGTACGTTGTTGATTTGTGTCGGGCCGATACCCACTCCGGTGCAGACACCGCCAGAGCAGGCGCTGGAAGATGTGACATAGGGATAGGTTCCGTGATCGATATCGAGCATCGCACCTTGAGCGCCTTCGAAGAGCACTTGCTTTCCGGCTTTGATGGCCCGATCGATCAAGAGAGAGCAATCTTCGACAAACGGGCGAAGCCGCTTGCCGTATTCAAGGTAGGTCTCATACAGATGATCAAATGAAAGTTCCGGAACGTCGTCTTGAATCACCTTTTTGGCATATGCCAGGTTTGCCCGGAGTTTTTCTCGAAAAAGGGGTGCATTGAGAAAATCGGAGATCACAATCCCGGAGCGGGCGATTTTATTCTCGTAGGTCGGGCCGATTCCGCGCCCGGTCGTCCCAATTTTTTTGGTGCCGAGTTCAGACTCATGCGCCCGATCCAACAGCCGGTGATAGGGCATAATCGCATGAGCGCGTGCGCTGATAAAGAGCCTCCCCTCGAAATCGGAGATGCCCTGCTGACGCAATTCGTCCATTTCGTGAAACAAGGCTTTGGGATCGACGACTACTCCATTCCCGATGATGCATTGTTTCCCTTTGTGAAGAATGCCGGATGGCAAAAGGTGGAGCACAAACGTTGTTTTGCCGATTTTTACTGTATGTCCGGCATTATGCCCTCCCTGATAGCGGGCCACAACATCAAACCGTTCGGCCAGCATGTCTACAATTTTCCCTTTTCCTTCATCGCCCCATTGGAGCCCGAGTGCAATAAGATTTGCCATGTGTTAAGTGAACTAAAGTGAGCTAAAAAGTGACTAGAGTTGTGAAGGGTCGTGAAATCTTCCAACTTCCAACTTCCAATCTTTTCACTTTCGTTCACTTCCGTTCATTCCAGCTCATTGTTTTTTGATGTTCATATACTGTTTTGTCTGGTGCATAAAGGCTTCAAGTCGAGTTTCCGTGCCTGCATGCTGTGTGCCATCGTAGGCGATTGAAATAATCGGGATATTCTCGTAATCATCCCGAATCTTTTTCAGGATCGCTGTCACAATTATCCCCGGCATGCAGCCGAATGGCATGGCGTTGATAATACCACTGACGTTGTGATGATAGTAATCGATCGCTTTTCCGATGCTCAACACAGTTTCCCCTTCAAAAGAGCGATCAACATACTTATCAGAGTTGTTCAGGATGCCCTTCGTGCCAGTTTCTTCAAGGTAGTCGATAATGCCGTGAAACGGCTTAGCCAACTTGTGTTCCATCAGCACTTGCGCCTTTTGCAGGACCGTATGTTTCACAAGCTGCCAATATTGTTTATCAGCTTTTGAGTGGGACATGCGGACATAATTGGTGTAATAAATCCATTCCATTAATGGCGCTAGCCAGACTTTTCCGCCGAGGGCTTCGACTTTTTCGGCCAGCGACTCGTTGCAAAAAGGATGGGTGCGGACATAAATTTCTCCCACAATGCCGATTGTCGGCTTTGGCTGGGTTTTGTCGACTGGAATGGCCCGAAAGTCCTCAGCAATCTCCTGCATTGTTTTATACACATTGCGGTTAAATTCGAGCGCATCGGACAAATGTTTCAGCGATCGTTTGTACACCGCATCGGTATCTCCCTGATTCAGTTCATACGGACGAGTATCAAACAGGGCTTTATAGAGCAGATCCGTACTAACCATCGCCAACCAGCCCACTTTCGCCATGGCAGCTCCGCCAAAGTCGAGTTCTTTGTAAAAATTGGTATCCTGATTTGGCGAGAACACCGGAATATCCTGCCCGATTTCCTGCATTACGAGCTTATGGAACATGTTGTATTGCCCGAAACGACATGGTCCACTTCCGGATGGCATGAAGAAGGCGGCTTTTTCAGGGTTAAATCCCGGTTCACGGGTTTTCTTGACCATATCGCCGGTCGTGACGGTCAGGGGATAGCATTCTTTACCTGTGGTGAATTGGCGTCCGATTTCCACACTTTCCTGGTCGGAAAATCCGAAGGTGTCCGACGGAATACCGAGACCGCGAATTCCTGCGGCAAACACCTCGGAGTGGTCGCCCATATATGGAATATAAATCGTGCGTCCTTTCAACTCTGCTACGCTTTCCTGGAACATGTTCGTATACTCTGGATAGTGACGATGCTTGACATTTTCCAGGCTGTCGAGGAAGGCTTCACAGCGTGTAATGGCTCCTGCCGGTGCGCTGTGTTCGTCGATTTCAATGACGAGCGATGGCTTGTCACCCATCATTTTTTTGAAATAGGTGGTCAGGAACGAATCGGGGCCGCAGCTAAAGTTGGTAATATAGAGGGCATGCAAGGCCGGGTGGTTGCGAATGAATTTCCCAGCTTTCAAAATACGCTGACCGTATTTCCAATACATGTTTTCCCAGTCATCTTCAATTGCGATATCATAGACCGGCAGAAAATCCATCGGGATGGTCAACACACCGAGATCGCGCAGAATTTGTGGGAGTCCCAGGTTGATTCCCGGATCGCAGCCATTATAGACACGACTAACGATGGCCAAAGCTATCTGGTGCGGGCTCAGGCTTTCCAGAATTTCCTGTCCGCGTTTGACCAACGCGCTCCGAAAGGCTTTTTGTGTTCGCTCGGCTACCTCTAGCGCAGTATCCACATCTTCCAACGTTTTTCCAAAGGATTTCCCAAGCTCGGCAAGCGAAGCGAGCAAGCGTTTTCGACCTTGTGAGAACGTGACAACCGGACGTAAAAATTTTTCTTGTGGTATACGTAAGGCTGCGTTAACCAGATAGGGGCTGGTTTGGACGTACGGACAGAGATGTTGATTATTGAAGTCGAGATCCTCTTCCATGCCGATGATGCTGGGCAGAAAAATATAATCGATATCGTCCCGTTCTAAAAGGGATATGACTTGACCGTGCGCAATTTTGATCGGGAAGCACGATTCTGCCACTGTCCCCTCAACGCCTTTATGAATCGTCTTTTTGTTGGTTCGGGGGGACAGAACGACTTTCAATCCTAATTCCGACAGAAAGGCATTCCAGAAGGGATAGAGTTCATGAAAATACAAGGCCCGGGGGATACCGATTGTTGGCCCCCGTTCCGGCAGTTTTTCCGGCTTATAAAACCCGATCAGCAGTTTTTCCCGTTCCTGAAACAGATCCGGAATATTTTTACGATGCTTGGTTTTTTCTTCTTTATTGACATCCCAGCGCGGGCAGCGTCCACCATAGTAGAGTGGTTCTGCGCCTTCGATCAGCACTTCATGAATCTCGCAGAGATTCGAGCAATGCGAGCATTCGAAGGTTTTGATCTCATAGTTGAGGTGGTTCAGATCGAAGCCACGAAAATGGCTTTTTTGGTACTGTTTTTGCCGGTGATTTTCGTGAGCAAACAACGCCATTCCAAGAGCCCCGGTCACTTCATGGTGGTTTGGGACGATCACGGGCTTGCCGACAACATGTTCGAATGCGGCAATCACGCCCTGGTTTGCGGCAACTCCACCTTGAAAGAAGATTTTGTTCCCAACCCGGCGGTCGCCGACGACCCGATTGAGATAATTTTTCACAATGGAATAACTGAGTCCAGCCACCAATTCATCGGTTTTCGCGCCCTGTTGCTGATGAAAAACGAGATCGGATTCCATAAAGACTGTGCAACGTTCTCCCAGGCTAAGGGGAGATGCTGCATTCAGGGCCAGGTTGCCGAATTCTTCCTTGATGCTGATGCCGAGTTTTTCCGCCTGCTCTTCGAGAAACGAACCGGTTCCGGCAGCACAGGCATGGTTCATCTCGAAATCGACCACCACGCTGTCATCGATACTGATATACTTCGAATCCTGCCCGCCGATTTCGAAAATCGTATCGACTTCCGGGTCGATAAATACGGCGGCATTCGCCTGGGCGGTAATTTCATTACGGACGATATCGGCTCCGACAAAATCTCCGGTCAGATAGCGACCCGAACCCGTCGTTCCGACTCCAAGAATATCGACGACATCTCCGAGCTCCTGACCGACTTCTCCGATACCTTTTCGGACAGCTTCAATCGGACGACCAGCAGTCATCAGATAGCGTTTTGACAGGACATTGCCTTGTTCGTCGATAACCACGACATTTGTGCTGATCGATCCGACATCAACGCCCATATAGGCTGGAATTCGCTCTTGTCTATGTTTCTCAGGCCTATGAGTCCCCATGCCGATGTAATGTCTGGTGGATGGATCGCCCTCGAATGAAAGCGGGGCTAAACGAACCGCATCGACCGACCGCGTGCGTAAGTAGGTTTCGAGGCGCTGCAAGCCGACAAAGCCGCTGGGAAGTTCTTTATCCAGCACCTCCAGAATTGCACCAAGCGCTCCCATACATGCTGAATATTCAGGAATAACGAGCTCCCCTTCCCGTAAATCGAGAATATCTTCGAAGGCTTTAACCACTCCTTTGTTCCAAGCCACACCGCCATGAAAGGCGATCGGTTTGACAAACTCTTTGCCTTTACCGATATTTCCTTTATAATTCCGGGCCATCGCATAGCACAGGCCAGCCACAATATCGTAATCCGGCGTCGCAATTTGCTGCAAATGGATCATATCGGACTTGGCAAAAACCGAGCAGCGTCCGGCCACTCGTGGAGGATGTTCCGATTTTAGAGCGAGTTCGCCGAATTCATCCTCGATGCCAATCCCTAGTCGGCTGGCCTGTTGATCGAGAAACGATCCCGTTCCCGCGGCACAGACCGAATTCATGGCAAAATCTCCAAGCACAATGTCATCACTATGTTGATCGTTTTCCAGTAGAATGAGTTTGGAATCTGCCCCGCCGATTTCAATTACCGTACGAACTTCCGGGTGCAGAAATGTCGTGGCTTTGGTTTGGGCCACAATTTCATTGACACAAACCGCATCGAGGAATCGGGCAATTTCTTTTCCTCCTGCCCCGGTAAAAGCGATTTGTGAAATTGCCTCTTCTCCGAATCGTTCGACAATATCTTTCACAATATCAAATGTGGTTTCGACCGGTTTCCCTTTATGTCGGACATAGGAATCCTGCACAATACGATAGGTATCAGAGATTATAATAGTATCGACACTGACCGAACCGATGTCGATACCAATATGAATCTTGTGATTATACTTGGTATCCATATACACACTCCTTGCTGTAATAGTCTCTTTGTATAGTGGATTCTTTTTTAGCGACACAGCGTGATCTTTATATGAATGATTAAGGCAATTGTGGTCGTCGTCAAGAGATTATGAGACATGAAATTATCGGGCAAGAATTCTCTGGCAGTGAAGCGATTAAGTCGATAGAGTTATTGCCCACATCATTTTTGTAACATGATATATCAACATTTTTTCATAGGACAATCCATCGAATTTTTTTTAATTTATTGTCATTGGTCTATCTCCCCTTATAGCCAAATGTCGCCTCACAATGCTTGTCTGTAAGGGGGGCTCTGAAAAACCCGGTTAGGATGAGACGAGCATGTAAAATGCCAGGAAGCTTTGTCAAGCAAAAATGGAACTGAGTTACTTTTGAGAGAATTCGTTAAGAAGATGCCAAAACCTCTTGACATTTTTTGCAACTTTACAATGATAGGATTCATTTTCTAAAATTTATGCTATATTGCTATTGCTATATTGCTATTATTGTAGGGAATGATGCAATATATAGTCTTTAAAAATAATGATCGACATGATCGTATAACCGATTGCTTCATTTTGGGTAATCGGTTTTTTTATGTACTCATTCAGAATTTTATGGAGTATGCCCCCCTTTAAATATGATATTCGCATCTGGGGTGTCTTGATAAACATTCGATAAATTATGACTACTGCTTCTGTAACCCTTGATTGGCGGGCAAAAATTTGACAATAGGCAATATTTGTAAATCAGATTTGCTCTGGGCATTTACCTGCCAAATCAACGTTGTCAAAGCACGACATTCGTTTAAAAATACAACACGGAGGACACACGATTATGCACTGGCAAGGATTTACTATACCTGACCAGGTAAAATGGGATGAGGTGACCTTATCTGCAACATATGGGCAGTTTTCTTATGCGCCGTTTGAGCGAGGTTTAGCCCGAGTTGTCGGGAATGGACTGCGGCGGCTGTTGCTTTCGACCTTGAAGGGAGCGGCTGTCACCACGTTAAGAATCGAAGGGGTTTTGCATGAATATTCGACGATTCCTGGGGTGTTAGAGGATGTCGCCCAAATTATTTTGCATGTTAAAAAACTCGCGATTAAAATGCCGAATGAAAATCCCAGGAAGATGACGTTACACGTCACCAACCCGTTGTTTGATATGCGGGAGATTACTGCTGGAGACATTCAAACCGATCCTGATGTTGAAATTTTAAATGGTGATATGCATCTGGCGTATCTCGATAAATATGGCCGTTTGGATATGGAGATGGACGTCGAGGTCGACCGCGGGTACGTTGTGGGAGATTTGCATAAAACGGAAGATCAGGCCATCGGAGTTTTGCCGATTGATTCAAATTTTAATCCAGTTGAAAAAGTGGCATTTCAAGTGGTTCCCCTTGAGCCGGAGAACCCGCAAACCCTCAATAAGCTGGTGATGGAAGTTTGGACAAACGGTAGTGTAGAGCCAAAAGACGCTGTCGCACATGCTGCAAAGATTTTCAAAGATCAGTTGGTCGTCTTCACGAATTTCCGAGAAGAATTCGAAGAGGCTGAACCGAAGGTTGACGAGGAAGCTGAAAAGCGTAATGAATATCTGGCGATGAACGTGGATGAATTGGAACTGTCGGTGAGATCGAACAATTGCCTGAAAAATGCGAATATTCGAACAGTGGCTGAACTTGTGCAGAAAACAGAAGCTGACTTACTGAAAACTCGAAACTTCGGGAAAAAATCGTTAAATGAAATTAAAGCGATTTTGGCTGAAATGAAACTGTCCCTTGGGATGAAATTGGACGACACTCCGGTAGAAAAATCGAAAACTAGGGGGCGAAAGGCAAAAGCTGCCTGATGATGGAAGTGTCACGTTTCTCAGCAGAATTTTAGTCCCTGCCAGGTTGCCTGTCAGGGAGTTTCGGACTGTCTGGCAGGTTTTCTCATTATACATGCTATCATTCTTTCGACATGCTGTCAGGAATAAATTTATTGCCGGCGTGGTTATTGTGCTTCCAATCGGGATCACGGTTGTCTTATTGCAGATGATGTTCACCTGGCTGGATAGCTTTTTTGCTCCGTTGGCATTCCATTTGACCGACCGCCATATTCCAGGACTGGGAATTATGAGCACGATGCTCATGGTGTTCGGGGTCGGCTTACTCGTGACGAATATTGTCGGCCATGCTTTTGTTTCTTTTGGTGAATATGTTGTTGCGAAAATTCCTTTGATCGGCAGTGTGTATAATGGAGCGAAACAGTTTCTCGAAACGCTCACAGCCGAACAACGGCAGGCATTTACGCAAGTTGTCTTGCTTGAATACCCGAAGAAAGGAAGCTATTCTTTGGGGTTTGTCACGGCTGAGGCAAGCGACGATATTCAAAGACAAGCCGCCTCTGGCCCTCTTCTGAATGTGTTTGTTGCGACAACCCCCAACCCGACGACAGGTTTTTTGCTGCTTGTGCCGAAAAAAGATGTCACGATACTGCCAATGAGTATTGAGGATGGGATTAAAATGGTCGTTTCCGGTGGGATTATCCATCCTTCGGAGCAACTTCAAAAGAATTAGGATGCGTAAATTTCTTCTTGGTTTTTTCAAGGTTCTGATTTTTGGTTGCTTTTTGCTCTCTGTGGCCATTTTTAGTGGAGTTGCAACGGTTCGCTATATTTTGGCGACGAGTAAAGTCGATGTTCCTGACGTCGTTGGGAAAGATCTGGAATATGCGACAGATGTATTGGCCGAACGGCATTTGCAGCTCAAGATTGTCGAACGGCAAATTAATACGGAGTTCCAGAAGGATCGTATCATTGCTCAAGATCCGGAAGCAGGCGCGAAAAGAAAGAAAAATCAGGTTGTCCGACTTGTTGTGAGTGGAGGAATTGAAACAACGAACCTCCCGAATGTTGTCGGCCGATCGTGGCAACAGGCGAAACGCATGTTGCGCCAGCAGAAATTTCGCATCGGAAACGTCGCGTATGCCCATTCGTCTGAAGCTCCGGTTGACGCGATTATTGCTCAATCGCCTTTTCCTCATGCGACTGTCGACATCGGAACGTCAGTCGATCTGCTTGTGAGCCGGGGAAGTTATAAAAATGTGATGGTGATGCCGGATTTGGTCGAGCAGGATCTGACGTATGCCCTCGGTGTGATCGAAAAACTTGGACTTGTCAAAGGGAATGTCGCTTATGAAGACTATGATGTGCGTCCTAACATGGTCTTAAGTCATATTCCCAGACCCGGAGCGCTTGTCGAGGAACAAAATATGGTGACCCTAGTCGTGAGCAAGGGAGGAGGACGTTCCACGTCTCATGCCGCAAATTCCGTTCAATATCAGTCGTTGGAATACATTGTTCCCCCCGGGCCATTCGAGCGAGAGATTTCTGTGATCGTTAAGAATGTCGAGGGGATCGCCGAAGTGTATCGAGAATTTGTCGCTCCGGGAGTTTTCATAAACGTGCAGATTCCGGTTATCGGACCAACGGTTGTTGAAATTTTTGTGGATGGTACTCTTGATGTTATCCGTCGAATGAATCATGAATAATGTATGAAATGAGTGTATGACAGTCCTGGTGCTCGTTGTTCGCAGATTTGCATACATATTGTCATATATTCACAGTATGAATACGTACGTACGTATGAATTATGTTTTAAGAGAAATATTCAACTGTTCGTACTGAGGGCTATCAAAACACAGGAGAGCTTTCGACAGAGTTGAGATGAGCGAACGAAAGACAGAGAGAAAACTCTTTCATACGCACTACGGAACAAATCTGATGGTAAAAATTGCCCCTTCAATTCTTTCAGCGGATTTTGCGAGATTAAAGGAAGAGATTGAAGTTATCGAACAAGGTGGAGCTGATTTGCTGCATATTGATGTCATGGATGGTCATTTTGTGCCAAATTTGACAATTGGACCACCAGTGGCGCATGCAATACGGAAGTATACCGAGCTTCCTCTCGATGTGCATCTCATGGTGACGAATCCCGATGATTTTATTCAACCGTTTGCAGAGTGTGACACCAGATATTTGACTGTTCATGCTGAGGTTTGTCCTCATCTGCACCGTACGATTCAGCAGATTAAACAGCACGGTATGAAAGCTGGAGTTTCGCTAAACCCGGCTACCCCACTTCATACTCTCGACGATATTTTAGCAGAGCTGGATATGGTGCTTATTATGTCAGTCAACCCTGGTTTTGGCGGTCAAACTTTCATACCCTTCAGTTTAAAAAAAATCACGCGGCTGCGTCAACAACTTCAAGACCAGGGGCTTTCTCAGGTTGAGATCGAGGTTGATGGGGGGATTTCTGTCGATAATATTCGTGAAGTTGCCGAAGCTGGAGTCTCGATTTTTGTCGCTGGTTCGGCGATTTTTAATGCTCCAGACCCGAGAGAGATGATTCAGCGAATGAAGCAGGCTTGTGCATAATTGATGTAAGATGGGAGACGTAGAATAATGAGGTTCTATGTTTTCTGGTTTACATTATTAAATGAATATGGAACAACTGAAAATTAAAATAGAAGAGAAAACGGCAGTTGTTGGAATTATTGGGCTTGGATACGTTGGGCTTCCGCTTGCCGTAGAGTTTGGACAGGCCGGATTTTCTATCGTCGGAATCGATGTCGACCAAAAGAAGGTCGATCTGTTGAATCGCGGTGAATCGTATATCCAGGATGTTCCCACGGAACATGTGGCAGAGTTAGTGAACATCGGGCGTTTGAAAGCCACAACGGATTTTTCGGCCCTGCAACAGATCGATACGGTCAGCATTTGTGTGCCGACCCCTCTTCGGAAGTCGAAAGATCCGGATATTTCTTATATTATGGCTGCTGTCGAGGAGATCGTGAAGTATCTGCATGCCGGGCAGTTGATTGTTCTGGAAAGTACTACCTATCCCGGAACAACAGATGAGGCTATTCTGCCGGAATTGCTTAAAACCGGTTTGAAAGTCGGAGACGATTTTCATCTAGCCTTTTCTCCGGAACGGGTCGATCCGGGGAATCCTCATTATAATACCCAAAATACTCCGAAAGTGATCGGAGGCGTCACCCCCCAGTGTTCCGAGACGGCAAAATGCCTGTATGAACAAGCTATTGGAACAGTGGTTCCTGTGTCATCCACCAAAAGTGCGGAACTCGTCAAACTCCTGGAAAATACCTTCCGCAGCGTCAATATTGGGCTGGTGAACGAAATCGCCGTCATGTGCGATAAGTTGAATGTCGATGTCTGGGAAGTGATCGATGCCGCTGCGACGAAACCCTTTGGCTTTATGCCGTTTTATCCGGGACCGGGATTAGGAGGACATTGTATTCCGATCGATCCCTATTATCTGGCATGGAAGATGAAAACATTGAACTATAATGCCCGCTTTATTGAGTTAGCTGGCGAAATTAATGCATCAATGCCGGATTATGTCGTCGCAAAAGTTGTGGATGTGCTGAATAATGCCCAGAAAAGTGTCAAAGGCTCCCGAATTTTGATATTGGGAATTGCTTACAAAAAGGATATCAACGATGTTCGCGAATCGCCAGCATTGGATATTTTTAGGCTGTTAGAACACAAGGGAGCAGAGTTGTACTATAATGACCCTTTTATCCCTCAATTCTCTGAAGATGCTTTGACGTTTAAATCGAGTGAGCTTTCTGAGGATTTTCTGGAATCAATGGATTGTGCTGTTCTGGTGACCAATCATTCTTCATACGAGAACCAATGGCTTGTCGATCATTCACAAATCTTTATCGATACACGGAATGTTACTAAAAATGTCGTTGACTCCAGGTCAGTGATCGTAAAACTGTAGCAACAGCGTTTCGTCAGATAATCTTACGCAGGGTCGGTTCGCTTTTTGCCCACCCATACCCTGTGATACGTTATGCCTGGGACGATCGATGGGAGGCTCTTTTTATGAAAGAGAATCAAGAACAGTTACAAGGATTGCAGTCTC
>PDWJ01001831.1_pt1 | contig 40647 bp, 35 predicted proteins | sample 1430881 | NCBI WGS metagenome assembly PDWJ01 (sample SAMN01162460, study PRJNA174530) | Oral metagenome, whole genome shotgun sequencing project. | biome: Marine environment; feature: Marine mammal; material: Swab sample of the gingival sulcus; isolation source: swab sample of gingival sulcus...
AGGGCTCTTGTCCGACGAGCTGTGACGACGGCGACAGCTGCACGATCGATCAGTTCACGGGCAGCGGCTGCACCCTGGCCTGCGCCCATAAGACGATCAGCTCGTGCAGCGGGCTGAAGAGCGATGGCTGCTGCCCGAGCTTTTGCACCCCCAAGACCGACACCGACTGCTTCAACTAGCCCCGCCGCCTCATGCCACCAACCCGACTCCTCATGGCAGAGCCTGATGATGTCGAGCATGCTCTTTGAACACCTCTCCGGTGGATACCTCGCTGGCCTGGTCAAGCTGGTCGTCCTCGTCTGGAGCGTCAGCGCCGTGCTCTTGCTGGTGCCGGTCGTCGACCTGATCGCCTGGCGCTGGCGCTGGCTGGGGTGGGTCGACCTCGCGCTTACGGTGCTCGCCTGGGGCGTGGGCATCTTCGCCCTCGTCGACATGGGCAGCCTGACGATCGTCTACGCGCCCTATTGGGGACTGCAGACGCTCCTTTTCGGGCTCGCCTGGTGGCGCCGCCACCGGCGCTACGCTGGCGAAGCGAGAGGCGGCTGAGAGGTCGGGCTACTCCCGCTCGGCGTCACGGTGGGCGATCAGCGAGGCGGCCTTCTCCAGGGCTGCGCGGTAGACGTCGATCTCGCTTGCGCGCGTCAGCACCAGCAGCCCATCGCGCCCCTTGCGCACGCGCCGGGCGATCGTGTCGGCGACCTTGGCTGGCTGGCCGAGCTGGGTGGCCACGCGGTGGAGGAGGCCGTGGAGCATGCCGCCTTGCTTGGCGTCGTTTCTGAAGTTGGATCCGGCGGTGGGATCGACGAGCAGCGTCGGTCGGGTCGAGCTATCGACGGCGTAGTAGTGGTAGCTGACCTTGCCCTCTCGGCCCCAGTCGAAGGCGTTCTTGCCTGAGCTGTCGAGCTGCAGCTTTACGCCCTTGCCGCCGAGGGTGGCGATGAGGGTGCGGCTCGACTCACGACAGGTCCAGCTGTCGGCGTAGCGCTTTTTCGCCGCGGTCTGGTTGCTGAGGACGTTGCTCTTGGGCAGCGGCAAAGGGAGGCCGGAGCGCTTGAGCTGGGAATGCGTGCGGAGGGTCGTGCGAAGCACCCGCAGGCGCAGCCTGGCACTCGTGGTCGGCGGCGTAGCGCTCGCTGACGTGGTGATGCTGATCAGGGAGAGGAGCACGACGCTGTGGGAGAGGGCGCGCATGTCGCTGGGGTTTGCAAACCTTAGGCCGCACGGGTGAAGCGAGAAAAGCCCCGGATTTCAGTGGAGTACCGATTCAGGGCGGCCTCTGCCACCTTCCAGAATCGAAAGGGGCGGCGAGTCGGGGTGCCGATCGGACACCACCGATAGGCTCATTTCATTGGCTAAAAGCTCCGCAGCCAACGTAAAACGCCCGCGTCGTGGTCGTGATCTCGACAACGACGCGGGCGGCGATCAAAGGTGCATCCGCGAGAGACGGTGGCAGAGCATCTATACCCTTGTCACTAGGTGGGCTTCACAAATACGCGTTTATGCGCTTCCCGACGAGCGGGTCTGCGTTCCACGCGCAGCGGCGAATCCCTGGGTATAGACCTTGTAGGGAATAGATGATTTCTACCTGTCGTGCTCCACAGAGATCCTTTCTACCGAGTATAGATTCACGCTCTCTCGGGTCAACGGCGCAAAGCGCGTGCCAGAGATGGCCGCGGTCGGTTCTCACATGTGTTGGTGCAGCGAGCGTTCCGAGGCCCAGCCGGGAAAGACTCGTGGGGTGAGCGCGGCAGGCGAGTGGCCAGAGCGGCAGGAAGGTGAGCTATTTGTCGAGGGGCTTGCCCTCGGCGTCGCGCTGTCGATAGCCCAGCTTGTCATCCTCATAGATGTGCTCAGGGCGATAGATCTGACGCATGCCGCCGAGGGTGGCGTACTCGTCGCGCCAGTCGGCGCCGCTTCCACCGTCGACGGCGATGCTGGTGCCGCCACGACCCATCAGGTTTGGCTTCTCCATCACCGCGTCGTCACGGTGCGCCACCGGTTGGTGAAGCGTGTGTGTGTCCATCCGGATCGCGTCACAGGGGCAAGCCTCGACGCAGAAACCGCAGACCACGCAGACGAGCTCGTCGATCTCGAACTTCACCGGGAACTTCTCGATGTCGCGGCTGGTTGGGTTCTCCCGCTCGCCGGCCTCGATGTGGATGCAGTTCGCCGGGCAGGCGGTCGCGCACATCATGCACGCCGTGCAGCGAACCTCGCCGTCGGGGCGCTTCATCAAGCGATGAAGGCCACGATGACGTACGGGCAGGTCGCGGCGCTTCTTCTTGCCACGCCACTTCTCGGGCTTGTCCGGGTCGGCCTGGTAGTCGGAGATATCCCATTCGCCGTAGCGAATGGTCTCGATCTCTTTACTACCAAAGGTGTTGACGAAGAAATGGCGCAGTGTGATCGCTAGGCCCTTGACCACCGCGGGGACATAGAGCTGGTCCCAGACGGTTTTCTTGATTGTCACGACCTTGGTGGGCATCGTTTTCTCGTTTTCTTTTCGACTCGGGGCGAAAGGGTCACCCCTCCGCTTCGCGGGCAGCGCTATGCGCTGCGGTTTTCTCTTCTAGCGGGCTGAGCCAGCCATGGTGGCGAGCACGATCGCGGCGGTGACGACCACGTTGATGATCGACGCTGGGAGCATGCCCTTCCAGCCGAGGCGCATCAGCTGATCGTAGCGCAGGCGCGGCAGCGTCCAGCGGATCGCCAGCTGCAAAAAGCAGAGGACGAACACCTTGGCGGAGAACGCGGCGACGCGCAGCGCCGTGACCAGCCAGTGTGGCATCAGCCAGGGCTTGTCGAGCTTGACGAAGAAGTCGTGGAAGCCGTCATCGGCGAGGCCCGGGATCTGCCAGCCGCCGAAGAAGATCGTCGCCACCAGGGTGCCGACAAAGACGATCTCGAGAAACTCACCGAGATAGAAGACCATGAAGCGCGTGCCCGAGTACTCGACGAAGTAGCCGACGATCTCCGACTCACCCTCGGGGATGTCGAAGGGGGCGCGCTTCGTCTCGGCGATCGCTGCGAAGAAGAAGAGCAAAAAGCCCAGCGGCTGCTTGATGATGCCCCAATCGAGGAAGCTCGACTGCTTCATCACCAGCGCCTGCGGCTCCAAGGTCCCATAGACGAGGAAGATGCCGATGATCGCCATGCCCATGGTGATCTCGTAGCTGAGCATCTGGGCCGAGGCGCGGAGACCGCCGAGGAGGGCGTAGTTGTTATTCGAGGCCCAGCCCGCCAGCGCGGCGCCGTAGACCGAGAGCGAGGCGATGGCGAAGACGAAGAGCAGGCCGATGTCGAGGTTGGCGATCTGCAGGTTGATCAGCTTGTCCGGCGTGCACGTCGCCACGCTGGGCAGGTACTTCATCGTGAAGAAGTGATCGGTGCAGACCGGCGGACCGAAGGGGATCACCGCGAAGACCAACACCACGGGCACCAGCGCCAGGATCGGTGCGAGGATGTAGAGCGGCTTGTTGGCGTGGGGGGGGTTGAAGTCCTCCTTCATCAGCAGCTTCAGCGCGTCCGCGATCGGGTGTAAGAGGCCCTTGAGCCGCAGCTTGCCAACGTTGGCGCGTACCGGTCCGAGACGGTCCTGCATCATCGCGCTCTGCCGCCGCTCCATCCAGGTCAGGATGGCCGACAGGTTGAGCACGAAGAGCAGGATGAAGCCGACGATCTTGGCCACGGTCCAGATGATTAACTCGAGCATCAGAAACAGCCTCGTGTCCTGCGTGCGTTGATCGATCCGAGCAAAAGGTGTTGACCTCTACTAGGCGCGTTGACCTCTTCTAGCCCCGTCGTCCACCGAAGCGCAGCCGCTGCGTGCGCAGCTCCTCGCCCCATTCACCCTCGAGGGTCTCGACGTTCGCCGCGAGCTCCTCGAAGACCTTCCGTGGTGTTCGCGCCTCCCACGTCTCTCCGAGCTGCTCGGCGAGTCGCCCGAGCCAGTCCCAGGCCGGCCGCGCGTGCCCCGGAGGCTCGAAGGCCGGCCGAAGCCGCTTGAGCTTGCCGTCGCGGCTGGTGATCGTGCCGTCGACCTCGGGCCAGGCGGCGGTGGGCAGAAAGACCTTGGTCCGCTTGGAGAGCGCCGTCGCCATGGGCGAGAGCTGCAGCACCATGTCGACGGTCTTGGCCATCTTGCGCAGCGCGGCGCCGGGCAGCTCGAGGGCCGTGCCGATCGTGATCAGCACCTTGAAGGTGCCGCCCTTCAGCCCGTCTCCAAGGGCGTCGACGGTGCCCAGCTCCTCGCCCTTGGCCAGCGTCGCGGTCGCGATCGATGTTGCCCCTGCGCGGTTGGGGTTGGGGTCATTGCTGCGCTGGATCTCGTCGCCCTTGCCATCTTCTTTAGCAGCGGCGACGAAGAGCTTGGCGCCGACGAAGAGCTGCCGGGCCAGCTTGGCAGCGGCCCAATTGTCCTCGTTGGTCGCGTCGGCTCCGAGCGCGATCGCGACCTGCGCTGCCGGTGACGATGGCGCCTCTTGTTCACCCTGTTCACCCTCGGCCGCAGGCGGCAGCTCGCGGCAGAGGTAGGGCTCGAGGGCGGCGGCGACCGCTGCGATGGCGTCGGCCGGCGTGCTCTCGGCGTCATCGACCTTCGGGGCGACGACCCGCTCGAGCGCCTCGTAGGCCTTGTAGCGGCGCCGACCGAAGTTGCACATCCAGTTCTCGTTCATGTCCCACGTCTTCGGCGGCACCAGACGGTAGATCTGCCGATCTTTGTGGTGGATCTCCATCCCGCAGCCGGTGGCGCAGCCGGTGCACGTGGTGCGCGTCGCCCAGAGGTCCCAGACGCGGCTCTTGAAGCGGAAGTCCTTGTCGGTGAGGGCGCCCACCGGGCAGATGTCGACGGTGTTGAGCGAGTAGGCGTTGTCGAGCGTCTCGCCGGGGGCCGTCGTCAACACCGTGTGGTCGCCGCGCTGAGCGAAGATCAGCTGCGGCTTACCAACGATCTCGTCGCAGAAGCGCACGCAGCGGTGGCAGAGGATGCAGCGCTCGGCGTCGAGTACGATCTCTGGGCCGATGTCGACCTTCTTCGGCTTGCGCACCTTGTCGTGGTTGACCAGCGAGGCCTTGGCGTCCCAGTCCATGTACTGGCGCTGCAGCGCGCACTCGCCGGCCTTGTCGCAGATCACGCAGTCGATCGGGTGATTGACCAGCGTGAACTCGAGCTGTGCCCGGCGCGCTTCGAGCACCTGCTCAGTCTTCGAGCGCACACGCATGCCGTCCTGAGTGTTGAGCTGGCAGGAGGGGACGAGCTTGTGGCCGTCACCGATGCCGACGAGGCATTGGCGGCACTTCGCCACCACCGAGAGACCCGGATGGTAGCAGAAGTAGCTCACGTCTTCGCCCAGCTCGAGCAGCGCATCGAGCAGGTTGATGCCCTTTTCAACCCGATGTGGCTCACCGTCGACGAAGATCTCGACCATCTCGGGGCCCTGAGCCACCTTGGGGGAGTCGGTCTTGTTTTCCTGGCTCGCGGTCATTCAACAGTCCATTCGCAGGAGCGTCGCGGTACTAACCAAGCGAAGCGACGCTCGCGAAGCGGAGGGGCGAAACCGTTTCGCCCCGAGTCCATGTAGCCAAGCGGGGCGAAACCGTTTCGCCCCGAGTCCATGTCATTATCGATGTAACTAACGGTCGCACTCGCCGCCGATCATGTTCAGGGTGTCGAAGGTTGGGACGATGTCGGCGATCAGGTGGTTTTTCAGCAGCTTGCTCATCGCCGTCATCTGCATGAAGCAGGGCGGGCGGACCCGGCACTTTACTGGCCTGCCCGTGCCGTCGGAGACGAGGTAGAAGCCGAGCTCGCCGTTGCCTGCCTCAGTGTAGCTGTAGCACTCGCCCGGTGGCACCTCGATGCCATCGACGACCAGCTTGAAGTGATTGATCATGCCTTCGATGGTGTTGTAGGTCTGCTGCTTCGGCGGCAGCACCACCCGCGTGTCCTCGACCTCCACCGGCCCGCCGCAGATCTTGTCGAAGCATTGATGGATGATCCGGACGATCTGTCGCATCTCCTCGAGGCGCACCAGGTAACGATCCATGTTGTCGCCCTTGACGCCGATTGGGACGTCGAAGTCGACCTCGTTATAGAACATGTAGGGGTGGGCCTTACGAACGTCGTAGTCGACGCCGCTGCCGCGCAGGCATGGGCCCGTCCAGCCGTAGCTGATCGCCTCTTCGCGGCTGATCACGGCGAGGTCCATCATCCGGTCCATGAAGATGCGGTTGCGCGTCATCAAGGCGTCGAACTCGTCGAGGACCTCCATCGTGCGATCGACGATCGCGCGGGTGCGCTCCTCGAAGTCTTCGGGCATGTCCCAGGCCAGGCCGCCGACGCGCACATAGGCGTGGGTCAGGCGGGCGCCGGAGATCGCCTCGAGGAGGTCCCAGATCCACTCGCGACACTTGATCATGTAGAAATAGGGCGTGAAAGCGCCGAGCTCCATCACCTGCGCAGCCATACAGGTGAGGTGGTCGCAGAGACGCGCCAGCTCGCCGACGATCATGCGGATCCACTGGGCGCGGGGCGGGATCTCGAGGCCGAGGAGCTTCTCCACCGCCATCGCGTAGCCGATGTTGTTCAGCATCGGCGACACGTAGTTGAGGCGGTCGGTGTAGGGGAAGATCTGCGCCCAGGTGTGCGCCTCACACTCCTTCTCGAAGCCGCGGTGCAGGTAGCCCACGTTGACCTGGGCGTTCTTGATCTGCTCGCCCTCGAGCACCAGCTTGATGTGCACCGTGCCATGAGTCGCTGGATGGGCCGGCCCCATGTTGAGCACCATCTCGTCGGTGGGCAGGTTGTCGCCGCCACCCTTGGCGCCCAGACGCTGTAGCCGCTCGGCCCTTGCGTTCGCGTCGTCCAAACCGTATGCCATGCTTTACGTCTCGCCTCTACCGACACTAAGCGCCGGGTTGTCGTTGTTCGGGGCGACCTCGCGTCGACCTCGCGTCGTCAGATCAAGCTGCGCTTGTTGCCGACGCCGCGACCGAGCACGGTCTGCTCGAGCTCCTTGCGTGGGCGACGAATCAAGGGCTGCCGATGGTCTTTGCGGTAGTCCTTGCGCAGCGGATGACCGACGAACTCCTCGTAGAGCAGGATCCGCCGCGGATCGGGGTGCCCTTCGAAGCGGATCCCGTAGAGGTCCCAGACCTCGCGCTCGGTCCAGTCGGCGTTTCCATAGAGATCGCTGATCGTGTCTACTGTCGGATGGGCGATCCCGTCGTCATCGACCTCGTCGGGGAGGTCGACGCCGATCTTCAGCCGCAGCCGATGCCCACGGCTGACCGAGTATAGGTGGTAGACCACCTCGAAGCGGGCCTTGCCGAAAGGCGACCCGCCCTGGTCGAGGTAGTCCACCGCGGTCAGGTCGGTCAGCATGTCGAATTCGAGCCCCGGCGTGTCGCGGAGCCATTGCACCGTCTCGTGCACCTTCTCCGCAGGGATGATCGCTGTCTCGTCGCCGTGCTGGTCGTGCGAGTCGAGCAGCGCGTCGCCGAGGTGGGCCTTGAGCTTCTCCAGTACTTGACGGCTCACGAAAACACTCCGTGTCTCGGTCTGCGCGGCGTTGGGACGCCAGCATCTGGCTAGCGGCTGATCGCCGTTGCCTCCTCGGCCTGCCGCTTGTTCCACTGCTCGAGTTTGTACTCGCGATGTGACCAGCTCTCGCGGTCCTGGATCTTCTTTTGCAACATAATCAGCGCGTCGAGCACCTGCTCCGGCGTTGGAGGACAGCCCGGGATGTAGATGTCGACGGGGAGCACGAGGTCGATCCCCGGCAGCACCGAGTAGTTTTGGTAGAAGCCGCCAGACGACGCACAGACGCCAAAGGAGACGACCCATTTCGGCTCACAGATCTGCTCGTAGATCCGCTTCAGCACGGGCGCTTGGCGCTCGGTGATCGTTCCTACGACCATCAGCAGATCGGCCTGTCGCGGCGAGAAGCGCGGGAACTCGGCGCCAAAGCGCGCCACGTCGAAGCGCGGACCCCAAAGCGCCATGAACTCCATGCCACAGCAGGCCGTGACGAAGGGGTACTGGAACAGGGAATACTTGCGTGCCCAGTTGATCGCGTCGGCCAGCCGGCCGGTGGTGAACTCTACTCCCATTCGAGCGCTCGCTTTCTCCAGACGTAGACCAGCGCGAGAAGCAGGATCGCCAAGAACACGGCCATCACGAGGATGCCGAACGCTGTGGTGCCGCCATAGCAGATGCCCGCTTGGCTAACCGAACCCTTGCAGCTCAGCTGCCGGTACATCACGGCCCATGGGTAGAAGAAGGCGGCCTCGATGTCGAACACGAGAAAGAGCAAGGCGATCCGATAGAACTGAACATTGAAGCGGATCCGCGGCGGGCTCTCCTGGTCCATACCCGTCTCGTAGGGCAAGGACTTCTCTGCGGTGGGCCTGCTAGGACCGAGGACGGTCGCGAGCAAGGTGAACACCCCGGCGAGCCCCAGAGCGACGATGATCAGGATTAGAATCGGCAGGTAGCTTTGCAACATCGAACGAACGCTCCGCGGTGCCTTTGGGTCGCCCTTCGTCTGGGCTGGTGCCTTGGTCTTGGCGCGTCTGTCGCTAGTCCCCTTCCCCGAGGAAAGGGGCGAGAAATCGCCGCTAGTATGCGTGAGGCCCAACGGCCTGTCAATCGCTGCGAATAGCGAAATCCTTCTGTTTTTCGAGGGCCTTGCTGTGGTTGTATCGTACCTTGAGGGGGCTGCGAGGGGCGTCGCTCGCCGCCCTGCAACAAGGGAGGCATCGATGCCCGCGCAAAGGCTTTCAAGGCTCGCGTTGGTTGGCGCGATGGGGACGCTCACCGCCGCTAGCTGCGCTTCGCCAGGACGCGCCGCGCTCGAGCGCGCCGAGACCATGCTTCGCAGCGATCCTGCTCTCGCCTTGCTCAAACGCTTCGAAACTCATGCACGCTTGAGAAAGGCGGACGATCTCTACGATCTGGTCGGGCTCTTTTCAATGGCGTGTCGCCGAAGCTGCACTGGCTTTCGAGCCCACGTGGTCGACCTCGGCGGGGGGTATCAGGTGGTGCGTTGGGTGCCCCGGATCTCCCCTGGGACGTTGCTGCTCGACCGCGGCCTGTCCCACGGGCTTGGCGATCTGCTCCGCGCCCTGGCTTCCTTCGGTCGGCTGGAGTCGATCACCCTCGATCCGCTGCGGATGCGACGCTTTCGCAAGCGAGCGCTGGTTCGAGCGCGGCTGCTGGTGCGAGGGATCGATCGATCGGGGGCTCGTCGTGTCGACAGCGGTCTGGTGGATCTCGATCTGCGGGTGCGCGCCGCGCGGTGGCGTATCGACGATTTTCGTGTCGCGCGCGTCCACACCGTACGTCGAGCCCTTCCGGCCTACGCGGTGTCTCGGGCCGCGGTTGGCGCTGTCGAAGTCGGGCGGTCGACGCCCCGGGCGCTGATCGAGACCCCCGCTGGTCTCCTCACGCTCGAAGTCCGTGGGCGCGAGCTCTGGGCGCGATCCCTCGATGGCCAGCGTCGACGCAAGCTCGGCGAGCTGCGCCAGGGGCCCGTGCGGACGATCGCCGTCGCCGACCTGGATGGTGATGGCGCGAGCGACCTCGTGGTTGGCTCCGCCGGCGACGACAGCACGATCTGGCTCGCTCGTGGGTCGACCTTCGTGCCCCTCGGGGCGTGGGGCGTCAAGGGGCCAGTGAGCGCCGTGGTGGCCGCCGACTTAGACGGCGACGGTGCCGTAGATTTGCTGGTCGGTCGCGAGAAGGGGCCGGACCTGCTGTGGCGCGGGCCTCTCGTTCCCCGATCGACGAGAGGGCCTCGGACGCCATCTCCACGGTCCCTGGCGAGCACCTCGGGGAGCAGCGGCCTCTGCGTGGCCGATCTCGATGGGGACGGCCACCTCGACGTGCTGCGCGTCTCCTATCGCGGGCCTAGCACGTTGCTCCTCGGGCGTGGGGAACGACGATGGTCGCGGGTTCCGATTGCGCTTGGCGGGGCGGCCACGAGCTGCGCCCTTGGTGACGTCGATGGTGACGGTCGCCTTGACCTCTTCATCGGCGAGCGGGGCGCTCGCAGCGCCTATCTGCTGGGGCGGTCGCGTGTCGCCGCGCTGGGCTGGCGCCCGGAGAGGCCCTCTCCCGGGGGCTCGCTTTGGCTCAACCGCGGTCGCCCAAAAGCGCCGCGCTTCGTGCGCGCGGCGGCGCTGCGGGACGCCGTAGGCTGGACCGGCTGGGCCGCCTTCTGCGATCACGACGCCGACGGCGACCTCGACCTCTGGCGTCGACGGCTGGAGCTCCCACGCGCGCAGGAGCGCCGCTTCTGGTTTGCGTCGCGTCGACGCGCCAGCCCGCGTCTCGCCGGGCTCCGCTGGCGCGGGCAGGAGCTGTGGCTGGGCGACGGCCGCGGGTCCCTAGCCGCGGCGACCTTCGCTGCGCGCTTGCCATCGGAGGCGAGCGGCGATGGCTTAGCGCTGGACCTCGACGGTGATGGGCGCCTCGAGCTGCTCGGCGGCCAGGGTGTCGCGCGCTGGCGGGGCAGCCACGATGACGTCGGCGAGCCTGGCGCCGGGGCCGCGGTGTTGCTGCGGCTGCGGATGCCCGATGGCCGCAACCGAGACGCCATAGGAGCTATCGTGCGGCTCCGCGCTGACGGTCGCTGGCAGACCCGCGTGGTCGGTCTCGCGACGGGCTGGCCCGGCGGCGCCCCCGGGTGGGTGCACGTGGGCCTCGGCGCCGCGCTGCGAATCGAACGCCTCGAGCTGCGCTGGCCGGATGGGAGGCGAGAGACCCACGAAGACCTCCCGGCGCGTAAGCTGATCGTGTTGTCGCCTGGCGCACCTCCGCGCTGGTCAGCGTTCCCAACGCCCAAGGCCGCCCCGACAACATGGTCGGCATCAAAGCCCGCGCCGCCAGCCCTCGCGAGCAAGCCGATATCACGTCCAACCTCTCGTCCCCTCACGGGCCCCGTCGCCGCCCTCGCCGCGCTCGGGCAGCTCTTGGTGCAGAGGACGAAGGGGGAAACGATCAGCCTCGCTGCGCTCCTCGGCAACCAGGAGACGACGCTGTTGATCAGCCTCGAGAGGCCCACACCAGCGCAATGCAAACGACTGGGGGGCCGTCCTTTGACCGTTGGGCCGAGCGCCGCCGGCTGCGCCAAAGGGCGCCATCTACGCGTACAACGCAGCTCGCTCGCGCGGCTGCGGGTGCTGCTACCCGCGATCGTTCGCTGGAAGCAGGGCGTAAAGGAGCTGCAGACCCTTACTGGAAGCGAGGGCTGACAGGCTGCTAGAGCGCTGATCAGCTCACCGGACCGAGCTGCGCGAAGGATGCGGAATCACGGCGCTGGAGCGAGGAGGGCGCCTGCAGGTAGCACGCAACCGACGAGCGACAACCGCTGTGATTGTGCAGACCAGCGCGACCGACGGGAGGGACGTTGGTCGGCGCTCTAGCGGCTGGCTAACTGGGTCTCGAAGGCCTCGATCATCTCTTCATCGCGATCGAGGAGCACCGCGTTCTGCGGGTAAGAGTTCTTGTAGCCGGTGATCTCGTCGATGATCGCGCGGGCGGTCTCCTCGTGGGAGACGCCGGCCTCGTCATAGCCGAAGCCCGGGATCCCGATCGACTGCATCTCGTAGCGCGTGGCGCCGAGCAGGCTCGCGCGCACCGAGCGGCGGATGCTCTCGATGCCGACGCGCATTCCCGGCTCCTCGATCACGGGAGCGTGGATCAGGTAGCGCACCGGCAGCGGCTTGCCACCTGTCACGAGACAGGCGCCAACGGCGATCGGGGCGTGGTCGATGACCTCGGCTTGCACCTCCTCGCCGACCTGTGCGAGGACGCGGGCGGCGATCGCGGTCTGCATCTGACCGGTGGCCACGGTGGGGACGACGATTCCGTCGCCTTCAAAGGTTAGCAGGTCCGCCTTTCTGACTTCGATCTGCATCGCGAGGCGGACCCTAAACGTCTGGTTGTTGTGATGTCAAGCGGCGCCAGTCTATCCTCGCCGACGCCAGCGCGGCGATGGGAACGACGTCACCAATGCTCTTGCTCCAAATCATCTTCTGGCTGGTGCTCGTCTTCGCGGCGATCCAGGGGTTCGCGCTCCTCTTTCGCCGGCTGCTGACGGTCGAGCATCAGCGCGACGAGATCCACTACGTCGACACCGACGACGGCTGGCGGCTGGCCTTGATCCGTCACCGCCCGGCGCAGCGTCGCGGCGCGACGCCGATCTTGCTCGTGCCTCCGCTGGGCTTCTCAGCGGCGATCTACGAGATCGGCGAGCACGCCTGGGCGAGGTCCTTGAGCGAGGCGGGCTTCGATGTCTGGATCGTCGACCTACGAGGCCGTGGGGACGCGACCACCCCGCGGCTCGGTGGTCGACACCGTCGCAGCTGGTGCGTCGATGACTATATCGAGCTCGATCTACCGGCAGCGATCCGCGGTGTCTGCGCCGCGACCGGCGTCGAGTCGATCGATCTGCTCGCCTTTGGCGTGGGCGCCCTGGTGGCCTATCCGGTCGTCGCCGGCCCCGCTGGCGCGCAGGTCCGTTCGCTGGTCTCGCTCGCGGGGGCGGCCCATTTCTCTCGCCAGCAGGAGCGCTTCTCACCGCGCTGGTTGGGCCCGCTGCGCTGGCTGCGACCGCGGCTCCTGCTGGCCTTGCTCGGGCCGCTCGTGGGTCGCCTCGAGCTCCCGCTGCTGCGCCATTTCGGTCTTCTCGAGAACCTCGAGGGCGCGACCTACCGTCGGGCCCTGGTCAACGCGGCGGCAGATCTCGCGCCGCGGGAGATCCAGCAGTGGCGCAGCTGGTTCGAGCTCGATCGGTACCGCGCTGGCGACGACGGGCCCGATTATCGGGAGTCACTCGAAAGGTTGGCGGTCCCGATGCTCTGTGTCTGCGGCCCGAGAGACGGCTTCGCGCCGCCTTCGATGGTGCGTGAGACCCTCGACGCCTGCGTGCGCGCGCCTACCCGCGCGCTGCTCATCGCCAGCCGCCACGAGGGCCTCACGGCCAACTACGGCCACCTCGATCTGCTCCTCGGTCGCAGCGTCGCCCGGGATGTACAGCCTCGCGTGATCGAGTGGCTCGTCGCACTCGACCGGTCGAGTGAGCAGGTCGAGACGAGCGCAGACGAAAGCGGCGCTGAGGCCGATCAAGAGGCCGAGCGCGAGGCCGAGCCGGCGACGATCGGGGAGCCCAAGGGTGTGAGCGAGGTGGGGGCGAGCTAACCGTGCAAGACCTGTTCGAGCTCGGCTTCCATCTTGGCCTCGCTAGTGTCGCGAGCGACGGAGAGTTCTTTCACGATCAGGTTCTTGGCGGTGTCGAGCATCCGTCGCTCACCAAAGGACAGCGTCTTGGTTGCCTTGAGCCGGTAGAGATCACGAAAGACCTCGGCGACCTCGTAGAGCGAGCCGGTCTTGATCTTCTCCATGAACCCGCGGTAGCGCCGGTTCCACGTCTGCTTGTCGACGTGGACCTCTTTTTCGCGTAGGATTTCAAATATTTCTTGGATCTCTTGTTCGTCGATCACCGGCCTCAGGCCGACCTCGTGGGCCTTGGCGATCGGGACCATGATGCGCATATCGGTGTCGACGATGCGCAGCACATAGAAGCTCTGCGGGGTGCCGGAGATCTGCTTCTCCTCGATGCCGACGACCTCGACTACGCCCTGCGCGGGGTAGACAGCCATCTCGCCGACCTTGAACGTATCCGACATTCCATCTCCAAGATCTCTCCCCGAGATCGGAAAAGGGGCAGAAGCAGAGGTCCTCCCGGTCGGGAGGGAAGAAACAGAGGGTGTTTGAGCGGGGCTCGCGGGCTCGGCTGCCGCCTTGCGGACGGTCTTTGGTGCGGCCTTCGACGTGCCCTTCTTGGTGGTCTTTTTCGCGCCAGCCTTGGCGTGTGACGTGGTCTTCGCTTTTGAGACCTTCGTTTGGGTAGCTTTAGCGTTGGCAGCCCTGCTGGTCTTGCTCGTGCTGCTCTTGCCTGTGCTGCTCTTGCTCGTGCTGGCCTTGCTCGTGCTGGCCTTGCTCGTGCTGGTCTTGCTCGTGCTGGTCTTGGAACGGGACGAACTCTTCTTGCGCGCGCTTTTGCGTTGGCTCGCGGAGCGCGAGGCCTTACTACCCGAGGTCGTTTCTGTTTTTCTCGTCGCGGCTGCTTTCAACAGTCGTTCCCTTTCCAATCCCACCAGCCCATACGAACATGACACCACACCATGAGACGTATGTCGGCCTCGTCTGAGTGCCCTCGACGGGCGCCGGCGAGCCAATGGCAAGCCGTCATAGTACCAGACGATTCAATCTGGACAACGCAGTTCCCGGCGAAGGCGCTAGTCGAAGTCTGCCACACGCCATTGGCCGTCTTCCTTGACGATCTCGAGCTTATAGCCGCGGTATCGTAGGCTTGCCCGCTTGTCGAAGATCTTGATTCTGGTTTTCTTTAATGCTTTCTTGATCTTATCGATGCGCTTCTCGATCTCTTGCTCAAACGCATGCGCTACCGCTTTGCTCACCAACCGCTTGATCGCGAGGTAATCACGTCGCTCCGCGGCTTTCACGAGGGCGAGGACCGTCTCTCTAGGAGTCGCGCCACCCCCGCCGAGCTCGATCCCGCCGGTGATGCGCCAGCCGGCGCTATCATAGGCGAGGCGTGTCTTGCCTTTCGCCGAGCTGAAGCGGGCGGTGATCTTAGCGCTCTTCTTCAGTGATCGCTCGATGTTGTTGGCTTGCTCCTTGAGCTCGCCGCCAGCGCTCCCCCAGCGGCGCTGGAACTCCTCGAGGGTGACTCGCTCGCGGGTCTCTTTACCAAGGAGCTCATACGCTGCCTTTGGATTGTTCTGTCGGACCGCTTCCAGATAGCGTTGCAACGTTTGCCGAGGGCACTCCGGCGGGCGGCTCTTGCAACCGGTCGCGCCGAGGAGCGCGAGCAACCCGACTAGCGTGAGCGCCCATCCGATTGCTCTGCCGTCGATCATCCGTGCAGTCCTACCTTCGGCGCCCCGCGAACGCGCGAAGGAGCTGAATCGATGTTGGGGATGGGCGCACGCGGAGCGACGCCAACTAGAACGTTGTAGCCGGATACTATAGAGTTTGGACCTCTGATGGTCAACCTCCTGCCGAGGGCCGAGCGCCACCGGCAGCCTCCGGATTCGCCCGATCGTGAGCCATGTTCACAACCGGTTCGTGAACAAACGTTGACGCCTTACCCCGTGCTCACACACAACTCCTCGAAAGCTTTGTATTCCTCTCTGGCATGCGACTTGATTAGTACGGAGGCGGAGCATCCGGATTCCCATCCCAGTTGGGGACGGGAGCCAACGAGAAAAGAGGAGTCTGCGTCATGACCCGTCTGAGCATCTTGATCCCCACCGCCGGCTTCGCCCTGGCGCTGGTCCTCTCCGGTTGCACGAGCCCCAACCCACAGTTTCGCGCCTACTGCGACAACACGGGCTGCTTCACCTGTAGCGAGGACGGCGTCTGTTCGGCCGTGCCCAACACCCCCTGTGCAGCTGCCAACACATGCCCGACGGACCAGGTCTGCACCACGATCGGCTGCGCAGTCCCCTGCGAAGACGACAACATATGCGGCGAGGGGCTGAGCTGTGTGATGGGCTACTGCATCCCTGGCGTCTTCGACAAGGTCAAGCCGATCGAGGACAGCACCACCTGCAGTAAAGATGAAGACTGCAGCGCCGACATGTACTGCGAGAAGGGGACCTGCATCTCCCGCTGCAAGAGCGACGATGAGTGCGCTCCTGGGCTGGTCTGTGTAGCCTGCGGCAAATGCCAGAAGCCGAGCGTGCCGGCGACCTGCGGCGAGGTGCCAAGCTACTGCAGTGCCGACACCTCGTGTGGCGCTGGCAAGGAGTGTGTCTCCGGTCGCTGTCACTTCAACTGCGATGGCAAGACGAGCTGTCCCGTCGGTCAGATCTGCGCCCATGGGCTGTGCAAGGACGACCCGGCGCCCACGTCTCCCGAGTGCGTCCTCGACCTACACTGCGAGAGCGGCAGCTGCATCAACGGCTACTGCCACCTCGCCTGTGCCAACAGCGGCGAATGCGCGAGCCAAGAACTCTGTCTGGTGGGCGTCTGCCAACCCAACTACCATCCCGCGAAATAGTACCCCGCGAAACCCGCGAGAACGCCTGGCGCAGGTCGGCGTTCACCCCCGCACCACCCGGCATCGCGTCGTCAGCCTGCTGATCGAGCCCTCCTGTCGCGACCAGCCCTTCGAACCGAGCTCTCTGTCGCGTAACCTCGCCGTAGCACCACTGTTGGCGGCGTTTTCGCTTCGCGATCTCGGCTCGAATGGCGTCGCCTTGCTCTCGGTCTGGGCGAAATCAACAGACCGCGGCGGCTTTTTCGCCTGCCGTGCCCGGCGACGGGAGAGATCTGTGGGGGTGTTCTTAGCTCCGCTTGGCGAGCAGCCGACGGTAGCTGTAGTACTTACGGAGCACCATCCGCACATAGCGCTGCGTCGTGCGGTAGGGGGGGATGCCCTTGTACTTACCTACGGCGCCGGCGCCGGCGTGGTAGGCGGCGATGGTCAACACGAGGTCGCCGGAGAAGCGGTTGGCCAGCACGCGTAGAAAGCGCACGCCGCCGAAGATGTTCTGCCGGGGGTCGAAGGGGTTGGTCACGCCCATGCCCCGGCCCGTCCGCGGCATCAGCTGCATCAGCCCGCGGGCGCCGACCCGCGACACCGCCCCCGGATCGTAGTCCGACTCGACGTGGATCACGGCGCGGACCAGCGCCTCAGGAATGTGATAGAGCGCGGCGGCGTGTCGGATATGGGCGTCATAGCGGGAGAAGCGCTCCGTCGAGAGCCGACGTCGGCGGCGTCGGGCGTGCACCACCCGCGCCTTCCCTGGGCCCGTCCGCATCACGCGCTTCCACTTCCGCCCTGGGCGGCGGATGTTGGTGAAGTGCACGACGCCGTTTTTGTCGATGTAGGAGTAGATATCGGCTCGAGCGACCGATGGAGCGCCGAGCGCCATCACGAAGATGGTTGTGGCGACGAGGAGCGTGAGGGGAGCGCGAGTCATCATCGAGCAAAAAACGTCTCTCTTGCCGTCTCTCTTGCCGTCTTCTCTTGCCGTTTTCTTGCCGTCTCTCTTGCTTGTCCGGTTGTACCACTCACGCCTGCGATGACCAAAATCCCGCCAACCCCGGCGTTCTCATCGCAATTGAGCGGGATTCTCGGTTAGACTGCGCGGGATTACGCCATGTTCGTGCTCGCCGAGGGGCGGGCGCGCCGGAGTTGATCCGAACATGTCCGAGAGCGTCTCCGAGAGCACAGACCGTTCAGCGTTCGCCGCAGCTCTGCGTTTGGGAAGCAGCGAGCTGGCGCGAGGGTGTACGTCCGAGGCGCAGCAGCAGGCGAGGGTTGCGCTGAAGCTCCGCCCTGGGAACCCACAGGCGCAGCACCTGATGGGGCGGGCGTTCTTTCGGGAGCGGCAATACGGCCTGGCGTTCGAGATCTTCGCCAAGCTGAGCGAGCGCCACTCGGAGAGCGCGGCCCTGCACGTGAACGCCGGGCTGGCCGCGCTCTATTCGGGAGAGCATGTCGAGGAGGCGCTGACCCACCTACAGCTGGCGATCGGGCTCTCGCCCGGTCATCGTCGCGCGTTCGCCCATCTGGGTCTGCTTCACCTGGAGGCCGGTGATCTCGAGCTAGCGCGGGCGGCCTTCGCCGAGGCCAGCCTCGAGCGGCTTCGAGGGGAGGTAGAGGCTGGTGTCGATCGCGAGGCGCTGGCCCAGAGGGTTCGAGAGGCGCTCGCGGAGCTGCCGCCGGTCGAGGCGGACGACGAGGCCGCCTTCGCGGAGGTCGGGGCGATCGCCGCTCAGAGTGAGCCGCTGGAGTTCGAGGCCGAGCCCGGCGATGGGGAGGACCGCGAGGGGCCAGAGTCGGAACCGACCGGCCACCACTCCATGTCATCGTTGAAGCCCGCCAACTCGCTACCACGCTCCAAGCTGCGTGCGCTGACACGCGAAGGGCGAGAGCCCCTGGCGGATCGTCGCGCGGGTGGTCGCCGGCGAATGGTCTCGGGTGAGATCAACACCGGCGCAGGCGACGCTGGCGCCAAGAGCAAGAAGCGCTTGCCGGGCGTGATCAGCGGCGAGATCGCCTCGATACAAAACGAGCCAAAGACGGCCGCTGGTCCTGCGAGTAGCTCCCGCAAGGAGCGCGTCCAACGACCGACCGTCGAGGTGCTGCTCGAGGAGGAGGAGAGCGACCCTCGCGAGACGCCGTCGAGCGCCGACACCTCCGAGGTTATCCCCGTGGTCGAGGACGAGGCAGCGGAGATCTCCGTGGTCGAGGACGAGCCGCCCAGACCTACCGACGAGCTGGTCGAGGTGGCGGTCAGGCCTCCCAATGACGAGCTCGACTTCAGCTCCGTGGGGTTTGCCGACGAGCAGGAGGACGAAGACACCGCAGGCGGGGCGGGGCCCGACGACCGGCCGGCGCTGGACGACGGGCCGACCCTCGACGAGGCCATCGGCGCCGCGAGGCCCGACGGCGACGAGCGCTCGCTGCGGGCTACCAGGGGCGCTGATGACGACGCCAGCCGCGACGTGGAGGAGGCCCTCGACGCGCAGACCTTCGAAGCCGGCCTGCCAGTCGGAGACGAGCCGGCGCCACCAGGGCTCACCCCTGCGCCTTTGGCGTCTCGCGTCGCGACAGAAGACCCGCACCTCGCGGTCGCACGGGCCGCCCGCGCCGCCGAGATCCGCGCAGCCTGCGAGGTCGCCGTCGCGCCGCTGAAGTCGGCAGACCTGTCGCGGCACACCCTCTCGCAGCCGCTGCTGCCGGCCTTGACCGCTGGCGAGCGCGTCGAGCTGCGCCGAGGGAGGCTCTACCTGCGCTTCGGCGCGTGGTGCAAAAACGGTGGACGATGGACCGCGATTGTTCGTGATGACTGCATGGTGCTTGCCCAAGGTCAGATCCAGAGCGCCGTCGCGAGGCGGCGCCTCCATGGCGCAGAGGCCGAGCCTTTCGTGGTCGGAGGGCACGCGTTTCTGCGCTTGTCTGGCGACGGTCTCTCCATCGCCGAGCCGGGAGAGGGTGCGACCTTCGACCTGTTCTGGCTTGGGGCGGCGCAGGTGTTCTATTTGCGGGAAGACCTTCTCTACGCCTACAGCGGGACGTTGCACTGGGAAAACGGGCATCTCCCAGGCGACGGCGGAGCCGCGATGATCCGGCTCTGTGGCGAAGGCGTGGTCGTCGCTGATGGCCCTGGGCTCGCGTGTTGTCCAGTTCGTGAGCAGGCCCCAGTGGTTGTCGGCACGCAGGTGCTTGCAGGGTGGCTGGGTGATGTGGTTGTCTTTCCCACTTCCAAAGGCGCCGACGGCGGCGTCCGTGACGGCTACAGCTGCAGCGGCAAGGGCACGCTGCTGCTGCGCGGCGGCGCTCGTTAGGGGCGCCAATCCTCCGCATGACGGCGGAGACCAAGGACCTCAGGACGACACGTGGCCAACCTCCAGCGCGAGATTCTCTACCTCCCGAACCTGCTCACGCTCTTTCGAATCCTGCTGATCCCGGCCGTCCTCTACTTCATCGACAACGAGAGCTCGTTACGTTGCTTCATCGCCTGCCTGTTCTACGGTGCCTCGGCGATCACAGACTTCTTGGACGGCTACGCCGCGCGGAAATCGGGTCGAGTCAGTCTCCTGGGGAAGTTCCTCGATCCCCTCGCTGACAAGCTGCTCGTGATGGCGACGCTGGTCTGGATGGTGCCGCTGGGGCGGATCGAGGCCTGGGTGGTGGTGCTGCTCTTGGGGCGCGAGCTGTCGATCAGCAGCCTGCGTAGCATCGCCTCCGCCGAGGGGTTGGTGATCGCCGCGCGACAGTGGGGCAAGGATAAGACCTTCCTCCAGATGGTCGGCATCTTGTTGTTGATCGCCCACTTCCGCTACCCCATCTACGGCACGGACTACTACGTCGACTTCCACCAGGTCGGGCTCTACACGATCTATATCTCTTTGGTGCTCTCGGTGTTCTCGGCGATCGAATACGTCCAGCTCTTCGCCCGCTCGGTCGCCGAGCGCGAAGCGCAGGCGGGCAAGGAGATCCCGCCGAGCGCGACGCTCGATGCGCTAGACGATTAGTCTTGAGAGCACCCCTACACATGCCTTTCGTCGCCGGGCACCGCGCTGCCGGCCGCTTTCTAGGCCTCAGAACGCTCGCCCTACCACCCGTATGGCTCGTTTTTTCGGCTACGAAATCGGCTCGGCAGCTCAGCACTCGGCTCGGTCCCGAATGGGTCGGGGTGCTCCTGAGCTGCCTCTTTGCCTACCCCTGAGGCTGGGGGGGCTCTTCGGTGTTTCGCCGTCGACGTCGCTCGCGGAGCGTGGCGACGAGCATCTCTCCGAAGATCATCGTCACGCCGACCACGATCGCGACGTCGGCGATGTTGAAGGTGGGCCAGCGGATGCGGCCGACGCGGATGTCGATGAAGTCGACTACGAACCCCAGATGGAGGCGGTCGACGAAGTTCCCGAGCGCTCCGGCGTAGATCGACGCGAGCGCGATGGCGAGGAAGGTCTGGCCGGCGCGCAGCTTGGCAAAGAGGTAGAGGATGAAGGCCATCGCCAGCAGGCTGACCAGCACGAAGAAGGGGCGTCGAAAGCGCTCCGAGGTCTTGGCCATCAGGCCCCACGCCGCGCCGGGGTTGCGCACAAAGGTCAGCGCGGCCGAGGCTGAGCTCCCCTCGAGCACGACCAGCTGACCGCCGTGTCGATCGCGCAGGGTGGTGTTGGCCCAGCGCTTCAACCACTGATCGGCGCCGCCCAGCAGTGTCACGAGGGCGATGAGGATCCACCAGGAGCGGCGCTTGGCTCTGCTATGCACGTGCCGCAGGTGGAGCGGCGTGTCTCCTGGTGGCAGCGGCTGAGCGGGGATATCGGTGGAGCGGGGCGATGCGTCGGATGGGGGAGGCGCCGTGGGCTCGGGTGGCTTGTTTTCGTCGGGAGCGGTCATGGCCAGTCAATCGAGGAGGCGGATCGACTCGGACAGACCGGGGCACCCATTGCGATCGCTAGCGCTTGCTCTTCTTGCCGCCGCTGCGCCCCTGACTCTTCTTATCCCCCTGACTCTTCTTCTCATTGGCCTGCCTGGCTTGTTTGTTCGGCTCGCCAGCGATCGCGATCAGCAGCATGCCCACGCCGACAACCAGCGCGGCATCGGCGATGTTGTAGGCCGGCCAGCTATGCTTATGCTTCCAATGCATCACGATGAAGTCGATCACCTTGCCGAGCCAGAGCCGATCGATGATGTTGCCGATGGCTCCTCCCGCGACGAGGCCAAAGGCCGCGTCCGCGAGCTTCTGTCTGCGATCGACCTGGCGCACGATGCGCCAGACGATCACCAACACCAGCAGCCCGACGCCGACCAGGATGAAGCGTCTGCCTGGCAGGGTTCGCCCAATGCCGAAGGCCATCCCAGGGTTTTCGTGGTACTCGAACTGCAGATAGCTGTCGATGACGCGGACCGGCTGGTGGCCGCGGAGGCTGCTGCGAGCCCAGATCTTCGTCGCTTGGTCGAGGCCGAGCGAGAGCAGGGCAAAGAGCACGAACAGGATGATGCGTTTCTTCATGGTGGGGGTCACCGGCGGCTAAGGGTGCGGCACCATAGCAAAACGACTCCCTCTGTCAACGCGACCTCTCATCTCATTTGTCAACAACACGCGACCTCTCATCTCTAAGGTAGAGCACGGAAGAGCCCGTCGCCGGGCACATGGCTGCTGGCCGCTCTTTGGGCTTGAGAGCACCCCGACAAATGCCTCCCGTCGCCCGGCACAGCACCGCGCGCCGCTTGCGAGGTCTCAGGAAGCTCGCCAGGCCACTCGTATGGCTCGTTTCTTCGGCTAGGAAATCGGCTAGGAAATCGGCTCGGCAGCTCAGCACCCGGCTCCGTCTCGGATATAGATATGGAAGCTCTTGAGAAAGCTCGCTTGTCAGCGGAGGGGTGTGGTCGGTACGATTTGGCTGTGAGCGTTGGCAAGAGGCTAGCCATCAGCGTGGCGGTACTTCGTACAGCGATCCGGAAAAGCGTGAACGATCGCTTATCCTGGACTCCGCTGGCTTCGTTGCTCGTCACTCAGATACCACCCGTGTCTTCCTTCCTCGTGCCTCGCAGCCCAGTCCGGCGCGCTATGGTCGCCTGTTTTCTGGTCGCGGTACTGAGCGGCGTGGGCTGCAAGTCCGGTGTGATCTACACCGGTGACGCGAGCTTTGCGCCGCGACGCGATCTGGGCTGGACGCCGCGGGCGGACAAGGGCGGGCCTTCGCCAGACCGATACCAACCTCCGCCCCCCGATCAGGGGATCGGCGTCGACCTGCCGACAAAGCACGGCGACCCCTGCCTCACGGGAAAATGTGGCGGGGATATGCTCTGCCTGGCCAACATTTGCCACATGCTCTGCGAGCAGCCCGACACGGCGTGCAACGACAAGGTCGCGAGCTGTGGGGCAGGTAAGGCCTGCGTCCCCGCCTCAAGCTTCTCCGACGCGTGCTTTTCGGGTGTCCCCGCCGGAAGCGACTGCAGCGGCGGCCAGATCTGCGAGGGAGGCACCCTCTGCGTCAAAAAGAACAAGGGGAAGGGGATCGTCTGCCTCAAGCTTTGCAAGTATGGCTGTGGAGGAGCCCCGTGTGTGTCGACGATGAATGGGTGCAACGTCTGCTTGCAATAGTGCAACGTCAGCTTGCAATAGTCTGCTTGCAATAGCTGGGTGGGGTCACCGTTGCGCGCTCTTTACACGTCGTCGGCTGGTCGCTAGAACGTCGCTCGATGCGCGAATACGTCCTGGCATTGGCGTCACTGACCTTGCTCTGCCTCGGAGGCTTGCTCGAGGTCGGGGGGCTGGGGTTTTGGGGGCTGGACGCGCTGGTGACGTTGTTCTTCGCTGGCGCCGTGGGGACAGGGCTAGTCTCGCGTCGTGGCTTCGGGCAGGCGGGCGCTGTGTTGGGCCTGGCGGCGCTCGTCCTTCATGTCGCGCTGCTGCTGATCGCCTGAACCCTGAGGCTAGGTAGATCGGTGGGCGCGGGCTGCGTAGAATACCCGCGATGAACACCCTCTTCAGTTCGCGAATCACTCGCCTCGGGCTGACCGTCGTAGGCTTGGCCCTTGCTTCGTCCGCCGAGGCGCGGCTGGGTGGTGGTGACTTTTGGCAAGAGATCGCCCACCCTGGACAGAAGCGCTACCTAAGAGAGCTACGCAAAGCGCTGCGCTTCGAGGCGCAGGCGCTGAGATCCGAACGTCAACGTCGGAGGAAGCTGGCGGCACGGCTCTACGCCGAGGCCCTCGCCGCTTGTCGTCGAGCGCTGGTGGCTCGCAAGGATGGGGCCAAGGCCTATCACTGCATGGCCCGAGTGCTGTTTCGCTTGGGGCGCCACGAGCAGGGCATTGCGGCCGTGGGTAAAGCGCGTCGACTCAGCGCGGCGGTACGCGATGACGTCAGCCTCGCCTTCGAGATGGGCATTGCCTACTCGAAGCTGGGGGCGTTTCGCCAAGCCGTGGAGGAGTACGACATCCTCGAGCGCGTCGCCCGCAAGGGCTCCGTGCGCAGCGGTCTGCGCGCGACGGCGAACGCCAACGCCGCGGAGGCGTTGATGGCTCTCGGCCGCCTGGACGAGGCGATTCAACGCTACCAGGCGAGCCTCTCGTTCATGAATAGCCCGTTGACCTATTGGGGCCTCGGAGTTGCCCTCGATCGGGACGAGCAGGTGAGCAAGGCGATGGACGCGATCCGCCGCGCTTTGCGCGACTCTCGCGGCCTGAGCACGCTGAGCTTGTCGTCCGTCTTCTTCATTCCCAAGGGCGACGTCCACTACTACTATGGCTTGGGGTACCTGGCGCAGGGCAAGCTTCAAGAGGCCCGCAAGGCCTTCGAGCAGTTCATCAAGCTGCTGCCCAAGAGCCAGTGGGCCTTCCGGGCGCGGGTGCATCTTGCCGAGCTGGGCTCGAAGAAGGGCTCGACGCTTCGAGGCAAGAAAAAGCGCCTCGCTCCCACCCCCGCGCCCACCTCATCGGGCGTTGATCGCGTCGCGCAAGACCGCAAGCGCTACCGCAACAGCGTGCGGTCGGGGCTCTACTATACCCTGCGTAAGTGCTATCGCAGGGCGCTGCGGGGCAAGGCCAGCAAAACCAAGGGCATCTCTGGCGTCTTACGTGTGCGTTTCACCGTGGCCGCGAAGCGCCCCCGCCCGGGCTACCCCAAGAAGGTTCGCGTGGTCGGTGGGACGATCCGCGCCAACACCCTGCGCCAATGCGTGCTCAGAGCGGTCCGCTCGCGCTACTTTGGTCGCCCCATCTCCAAAAAAGACGTCACCGTCGTTGTCCCCATCGAGTTTCGCACACACTAGAGCGCTGACCCGCTTCCCTCCCGTCGCGGCGCTGGTCTGCGACATCACAGCGGTTGTTGCTCGTCGGTTGCTTGCTACCAGCAGGCGCCCTTCTCGCTCCTACGCTGTGATTCCGCATCCTTCGCGCTCGCTCCTAGGCTGTGATTCCGCATCCTTCGCGCAGCTCGGTCGGGTAAGCGGAGCAGCGCCCTAGCAGCCTAAGAGCACCCCTACACCTCCTGTCGCCGGGTACAGCACTGCCGGCCGCTCTCTAGGCCTCAGAAAGCTCACCGGACCAACCGCATGGCTCGTTTCTCCGGTTACAACATCGGCTCGGCAGCTCAGCACCCGGCTCAGTCCCGAATGTGTGGGGAAGCTCCTAAGAGCACCCCCGCACATTCCTCCCATCACCAGGCACCGCACAGAGAGAGGGTGTATGCAGAGAGGTTGTATACTCAGCGTCAGAGTGTGATGTCTAGCGTACCCTTGGGTTTCAGCACGATGTCCTTGGATGGCTGGCGTTTGCCGTCCAGGACGATGTGGAGCCGATGCTTGCCCGCGGGGATCTGGCGGAGCGTGCGTTTGGCCCCAGTGCCAACGTAGTTGCCGTCGAGGAAGATCTTGGCCTGCGGGGTCGCGGTGACGATGGTGATTGTACCATAGCCGCTGACGCGCTTGGCTCTGGCGAGGCGGCTAAGGTTCAGCTGCGCCGAAGCGCGGATCCCAGGCCTTAACCCCTGAACGCGGAGCGGGACGCCCGCGGCGGGCTTGGCGGGTTTGGGCTTGATCGCGGCGCGCGGCGAGCCAGGGCGGGGTGCGGCTTTGAGCTTGGCCGCCGGGCTGCCTTCCCGGGGGGTGGCGCGACGTGTCCGTCGTCTCGGCCTAAGACGCCGGGCGCTGCGGCGAGTGCGCGGTCGGCGCACCTTCAACCCATCGCCATCGTCGCTGCCAATCTGCCAGATCGCGACCCCTCCTCCGCCGAGGATCAGCAAAGCGGCGATGGCGACGATCAGCCGATGCTTGCGTCGCGGTGGACGCAGCGGGGCGATCGCGGGCGGCGTGGCGTCACCGAAGCCTCGATTGGCGGAGCCGACCGCGACGGCTCGCGCGGGGTCGTCGGCCTGAGTCGAAGGGCCGACCGAGCCCGCAGCGCCGCCCGCACCGATCGCGCCGCCCGCAGCGATCGCGCCGCCGGCGACGATGTCGCCCGCCGGGTGATCGACGCGCTGGTCGAGCGCGCTTGGCGTTCGCGGCAGCGGGCTGTGCTGCCCCGTAGTCGCCGAGAGCGGATCGAGGGCCGCGAGCAGCGCCTCTACCGACGGGATGCGGCGGGCTGGATCCTTCTCGAGCCCACGCAACACGGTCATCTCCAGCTCCTGGGGTACGTTCGCGAGCTCGCCGGGGCTGAGCGGCGTCTCGCCGAGCTGCTTTTCGACCGTGGCCTCGAAGGTCTCGCCGACCAGCGGGGGGCGCCCCGTGATCATCTCGTAGAGCAGCGCCGAGAGGGCGTAGATGTCGGCTCGGTGATCGCCCCGTTGGCCTTTGATCAGCTCCGGGGCCAAATAGAAGGCGTGATCGGGCGACCGCGAGAGCCCCGGGATCGTCTCGTTGGCGGGGGGGTGCGCCTCGTGCACGCCGAAGTCGAGCAGCCTGATCCGCGGCCCCCCTTCGCCAGGCTGGACCATGATGTTGCCGCCGTGGAGCGCCAAGTGGGCGAGCTTCGCCGAGTGCACCGACGAGAGCACGTCGCAGAGCTGGCGCATCAGCGGCAGGTAGGCGCGCCGCGACAGCGCGCCATGCTCGGCCAAGAGCTCGCGCAGCGGCCGCCCCTCGACCCACTCCTGGATCAGGTAGGTCGTCTGACCGTCCGGCGTCAGGCCGCCATCGAAGGTCGCGGCGACGTCTGGCAGCCCCAGCATGTCGATTCGCTGGGCGACGTGGAGTAGCCGGCCGCGCTTGACCGAGCCAACGCCGAGCTCGGGTCGCAGCAGCTTCACGGCGCAGCGCTTCCCCGCTAGCTGATTGCGTGCCTGGTAGACCTGGCTGCTCAGCCCCTCGCCGCAGAGCTCCGCCAGCTGGACATCGCCGATCAGCGACCCTGCCTCGAGGTGGTCGCCGGGCGCGCGGGTGATCTGCGTTACCTGTTCGTCGATGGGGTGTTCGCTCAAGTCATTCTCCTGGCTGCCCAGTCTAGTACGTCGAGACACGCAGACGCTATACTCCATGCTCAGCGCCATATACTCCACGCTCAGCGCCATCCTCGTCGGTTGCTTGCTCCCAGCAGGCGCCCTTCTCGCTCCTACGCTGTGATTCCGCATCCTTCGCGCAGCTCGGTCCGGTAAGCGGATCAGCGCTCTGGGGCGCCCTGCACCCGCGGGCGCCCCAGCCCACCTCGTCGTGTTGTTGATGGCGAGCGTCGATGTGCTATTGAATCGCATCGAGCAGCGCGGGCGAGACTATGAGCGTGACGTCGCCCGCGCCCACCTCGAGGAGGTCGTGACTCGCTACATACTCTATTGGCGCGTGAAGAGTTCTCTTATGACTATGCAGAGGTGCCGCTCTTGATCGTCGACACCAGCGAGGTCGATCTGCTCGGTGACGCCCCCAGCGGGGCTCGCCTAGGAGCACCCCCACACGTTCATCCCGTCGCCGGGCACCGCACTGCCTGCCGCGTTCTAGGCCTTAGAACGTTCGCCGTACCACCCGTATGGCTGATGTCTTCGGCTATGGAATCGGCTCGGCAGCTCAGCACCCGGCTCGGTCCCGAAGGTGTGGGGAGGCTCCTAGAGGCGGCCATCGACGACGATTGGCGGGGGCTAGGAGCGTTCGATCTGCTCGAGGACGACGCCTCATAACGACACGCTCGGAGCGGCCACGCTTGGATCCACAGACGCTCGCGAGCTGCGGGCGGGACCGAGACGGCAGGAAGGACGCCCGATGGCAGAGAAAGCCCCGAACGAGCGAACGACGATCCCCGCCCTGCGCAAGATGAAGCGCGATGGGCGTCGGATCACGATGCTCACCGCCTACGACGCGAGCTTCGCGCGGCTGCTCGACGGCATCGCCGACGTCCTGCTCGTTGGCGACTCGCTGGGGATGGTGATCCAGGGCGCCGACGACACCCTCTCGGTGACTGTGGAGGAGGTGATCTACCACACCCGCGCCGTGGCCCGAGGCGCACGGCAGGCGCAGCTCGTCGCCGACATGCCCTTCCTTAGCTATCAGGTCTCGATCGAGGAGGGGCTGAAGAACGCCGGACGGATGCTCAAGGAGGGCCACGCCCAGGCGGTGAAGCTGGAAGGCTGTCACCCCGAGCTCATCGAGCGGCTGACCCGCGTGGGCATCCCGGTGATGGGCCACCTCGGCCTCACGCCGCAGTCCGTCCACGCCGTGGGGGGCTACAAGGTCCAGGGGCGTCGTCGCGCGCAGGCCGAGCAGCTGGTCGAGGACGCCAAGACCCTCGAGCAGGCCGGCGTCTACTCGTTGGTGCTCGAGGCCGTGCCCCTCGACCTGGCGCGGCAGGTCACCGAGGCGCTGAAGGTGCCAACCATCGGCATCGGCGCCGGCCCCTACTGCGATGGCCAGGTGCTGGTGATCTACGACCTCCTGGGGATGGACGACACCTTCTGTCCGCGCTTCCTCAAGCGCTATGACAGCTTCGCCGAGCGCGTCCGCGCCGCCGCCTCGCGCTACGCCGAGGAGGTGCGCGAGGGTAGCTTCCCGACCCGAGAGCATAGCTTCGAGGGGCGATCCAACAGGGCGACCGCGCGCGCGGAAGGGCAGCTCAAGCTCTACAGCGGCGCCAAGTCGTGACGCGATGGAGATCCTAGCGAGCGTCGAAGCGGTTCGAGCCTACTGCGACGCCCGCCGCGCGGCGGGGGAGCGGATCGGCTTCGTGCCGACGATGGGCTACCTGCACGAGGGGCACCTCTCCTTGATGCGCCTGGCCCGCACGCGCGCTGACCGGCTGCTGGTCTCGATCTTCGTCAACCCGACGCAGTTCGGTCCCAACGAAGACCTCGCGCGTTATCCTCGGGACGCCGAGGGCGACGCGGCGACGTGTCGCGAGGTGGGGACCGACGTGCTCTTCATGCCGCCGGTCTCCGAGCTCTACGCCGACGACGCCGAGACCTTCGTCACCGTCGAAGAGGTCAGCCGGGGGCTCTGCGGCGAGCGCAGGCCGACCCATTTTCGCGGCGTCTGCACGGTGGTGACGAAGCTCTTCAACATCGTCGGGCCCTGCGTGGCGGTCTTCGGCGAGAAGGACTACCAGCAGCTGCAGGTCGTGCGGCGGATGGCGCGCGATCTGCTGCAGCCGGTTGAGATCGTCTCTGGCCCGCTGGTGCGCGAGCCCGACGGCGTCGCGATGAGCAGCCGCAACGCCTACCTCTCCGACGCGCAGCGTCGCGGCGCTCGCGGCCTCTCGCAGGCGCTTCAGCGGGTCGCCGAGCGGGTCGCCTCGGGGGCCGAGCTCCGCGCAGGCGAGGCGGTGGCGCTGGCGCGAGACCACATCCTCGACGTCGGCGCTCGGGAGGGCGTCGAGCCGAAGGTCGACTACATCTCGCTCCGCCGCCCGGAGAGTCTACGTCCGATCGACGACGAGAGCGTGCTGCGCGGCGGTGCGGCCGTGATGCTCCTCGCCGTCTTCTTCGGGGCGACGCGCCTGATCGACAACCGCGAGCTTTGACCGCGGAGCTCCCCTGCGTTTCCCTGTCCAGCTCTGCATGGTACGTTTGCAGCTCCTAAAGGGACGCGGAGAAGGATGGCGACGGTGACGAGTAAGCAGCGCGGGACGAGCGGGCGAAGGCCGACGCCTAAGAAGGCCACCAGCAGCAGCGCGGCGCGCGGCCGAGGCGCTGCTCCCAAGCCTGTTGACGACGTTGCCGAGCCTGCTCTGGACCACGGGCTCTTGGCGGTGATGGACGTCGGATCGCGGGCGCTGCGCCTCGGCATCGGGGAGGTGATGGAGGGGAGGCCGCTCCGGCGCCTCGAGACCCTCGACGCGCCGGTCGCGATCGGCGTCGACACGTTCTCCCAAGGCCGGATCCGCGCTACCACCACCGAGGCGGTGGTGCACACCCTCGAGGACTTCGCCCTCGTGCTCCGTGACTACGGCCTGAAGCCACGGGACGTGCACGTGGTGGCCACCAGCGCCGTCCGTGACGCGACCAATCGGGAGGTCTTCCTCGATCGAATCGAGAAGCGCACGGGCTACCGCATCGTCGTGATCGACGCGATCGAGGAGACCCGCCTCGCGCGGCAGCTCGTTCGCCACCTCGTCGGCCCTAGCCTCGACGAGGGGGTCGTGATGCTGCTGGCCTTTGGCGGCGGCGGGACCCAGCTGATCGTGCAGCGCGACGCCGCGATCGTGGTCGCCGAGTCGCGCCAGTTTGGCATCCTCAAGCTCCAGGAGGCGGGGCCGATCGAGCCCGCCCTGCGCAGCGCGCGGCGTTTTCTACCCAAGGTCGTGAGGTCCATCGCTCGGATCCACGATCTGGAGTCGGTGGAACGGATCGTCGTCGTCAGCACCGACGTGCTGCGCTTCGTCGCGGGGCTGGGGGAGCCCGAGGAGCACCCCTGGGGGCTCTCGCTGTCTCGTAGCGCCTTTGACAGGCTCGAGGCCAGCTCGCGCGAGCTGACGACCAAGCAGGTCGCCAAGCAGACCGGTCTCGAGCGTGGCGCCGCTGAGCTGGCGTTCATGGCCTTCGAAGAGCTGCGGGCCTTCGTCGCCCCCTGCGGCTTCGAGAGCGTGCTGTTGCCCCGCTGCTCGATGCTCGACAGCGTGATGCTCGACAGCGCCCTCTCGCTGGCGGGTACGGTGGACAGCTCCACCCGCGACCTGCCGGCGACAATCGAGTCGTCGGCCTGGGCCTTGGCCCGCAAGTATCGCATCTCCGAGTCTCATATACAGCAGGTGCGCGCTCTGGCGCTGCAGCTCTTCGATCAGCTCGTCCCGCTGACCGGCCTCGACGCGAGGGCGCGGCTGCTGCTCTCGGTGGCGGCGATCCTTCACGACATCGGTATCTACGTTGGCACCACGGAGCACGAGCGCCACTCGGCCTACCTGATCGCCAACAGCGAGGTGATGGGGCTCGACTCGGCCGAGCTGCGGCGTGTGGCGTTGGTGGTCCGCCATCACCGCGCGCCCTTCCGCGACATCGACTCGCGTGACCTCGGCCTCGATGTCTTCGCCGCCGGCCAGCGCGATCCGCTGCTGCCAGCCGAGCGAGTCGAGGTCCTCAAGCTCACGGCGCTCTTGCGCGTCGCCGACGCCCTGGACACGAACCATTTCTGTCGCGCCGTGCAGCTGCGCGTCGACACGACCCACGAGGAGCTGCACGTCGTGATCGAGACCCGCGCGGGCGATCGCGAGGGCTTTTTGGACCTGCAGCGTGCCTTCGCCGCCAAGGCGGATCTGGCTGAGGAGGTCTTCGGGATGAAGCTGAAGCTGATCGAGGTGCTGGCCGAATGATCCGCGAATACGAGGCGAAGTCGGACAAGCCCTTCTTCAACCGCGAGTGGAGCTGGTTGCGCTTCAACGAGCGGGTGCTCGAGGAGGCCGAAGACGAGCGCAACCCGCTGCTCGAGCGGCTGAAGTTCGTCTCGATCTTTAGCAACAACCTCGACGAGTTCTTCATGGTTCGCGTGGCCAGCCTCTACCGACAGCTCGAGGCCGGTATCTCCGCCAGCGGGATCGACCGGCGCTCGCCGCGTGTGCAGCTCGAGGGGGTCCACGAGCAGGTCCACGGGCTGCTCGCGCGCCAGGAGGCTGTGCTCGGACGGGTGCTGATCGAGCTCGCCGAGCAAGGCATCGAGATCGTCCCGCTGGAGCAGCTCGACGAGGATGGCAAGGCCTACGCCAAACGCTACTACGACGAGGTGATCTACCCCGTGCTGACGCCGATGATCGTCGGCCCGAAGCACCCCTTCCCGAAGCTGCAGAACCTCAACCTCTACCTCGTACTGCGGCTCCGCGAGCTGCGCTCGCGCAAGCGCAAGGACAAGGAGAAAGAGAAGGAGGAGGGCGGTCGGCGGCGCATCGGCTTCGTCGCGCTGCCCAAGGTGCTGCCGCGCTTTCTGCGGGTGGGTGGGGAGGGGAACCTCCGCTTGATGCCGATCGAGTCGCTGCTGCTCAGCGCCCTGCCGGGGCTCTTTGCCGGCTACAAGGTCTCGGAGATCAACGCGATCCGTGTCACCCGCGACGCCGACATCGCCCTCGACGAAGAGGCGACTGAGGATATGCGGCGGGCGATGGCCAAGAAGCTTCTCGGGCGGCGCCACGGCGCGGCGGTGCGCCTCGAGCATGGCTCGCGGATCGACCACAAGCTGCTCGAGCAGCTCACCAAGGAGCTCGAGCTTGGCCCTGACCAGACCTACCGCCACACCAACCTGATGCAGACGACGGATCTGATGCAGGTCTACGGTGGGATCGACCGTGGCGACCTGAAGGACGCCGCCTTGACGCCGGTCAACCTGCGTGACGGGGGCGCGGGCAGCGTCTTCGACTGGATCCGCGAGAAGCCTCGTCTCGTTTACCACCCCTATCACACCTTCGATCCGGTCGCGGAGCTGGTCTCAGAGGCCGCCGCCGATCCCAACGTTCTCGCGATCAAGCAGACGCTCTATCGCACCAGCGGCAACTCGCCGGTGATCCGCGCCCTCACCGCCGCGGCCGAGGCGGGTAAGTCGGTGACCGTGGTCGTCGAGCTTCGCGCGCGCTTCGATGAGGAGCGCAACATCGAGTGGGCTCAGCGCCTCGAGCAGGCAGGCGCCCATGTGGTCTTTGGCCTCGTGGGCTACAAGACCCACTGCAAGTCGCTGCTGGTGGTGCGCCGCGACCCCGACGGGATCCGTCGCTATATGCACCTCGGGACGGGGAACTACAACGACGCCACGGCGCGGATCTACACCGACATGGGGCTCTTCACCTGCGACGATCTGGTGGGCGAAGACATCTCGGCGCTCTTCAACGTGATCACCGGCGCGACGCAGCCGCCGCCTTTCAACGCCGTCGCGATGTCCCCAGAGGGGATCCGTGACCAGCTCTTGGCGATGATCCGCCGCGAGATCGAGAAGTCGGCGCGACGTTCACGAGGGCATATTATCGCCAAGATGAACTCCGTCGCCCATAAGGGCATCATCGAGGCGCTCTACGAGGCCTCCCAGGCCGGCGTCCGGGTTGATCTGATCGTGCGCGGCATCTGCTGTCTACGCCCCGGCGTAAAGGGCCTGTCAGAGAACATCCACGTGCGGAGCGTGGTGGGGCGCTATCTCGAGCACGCGCGGATCTTCTGCTTCAAGAACGGCGGCCAGCAGCAGATCTTCCTCTCATCGGCCGATTGGATGGGGCGCAACCTCGAGCGTCGTGTCGAGCTGATGTTCCCCGTGGAGTTGCCAGAGCACGTGGCCTACATCAAGGGCGTGCTGGATCTGCAGCTCAAAGATAACGTCAAGGCGCGACAGCTCGCCCCCGACGGCAGCTACTCACGTGTTCCATCGAAGCGCGCCGTGGTCGACAGCCAGGTTGCGATCCAAGCCTTCACCGACGAGGCGCGGGCTGCCAGCAGGCCGGTGACGTCGAAGCGCTTCATCCCCCTGGCTCGTGGAGGGCGGTCCGGGGCTGGGCGCTGAGCGCGCCCCGGTCGATAGCGAGTCGCTGACGATTTGCGGAGACACACGGCCGCTGTCACGTTGCCCAAGAGGTGAATGTCTTGAACCCGGAGAGCAAACGCGAGCTGCTTTGTGACGATGACTTCGAGCTAAAGGAGCTCCTCACGGCCTTACGCGCGGTGGCCGAGCTCTCGGAGGGCTCGAGCGTCGACCTGAACGACACCTACCTCGACACCCGCACGCGCTCCTTGGCGCGGGCGGGGCTCGCGGCGCGCTGCAGACGTCAAGGGCGTCGCCGCTCGATCAGGGTCGAGGCCGTGCCGATCAACGCGGCGCTGATCCTCCCTCGCGCCGAGCTCTGCGCAGAGGTGTCTGGGCGGCAAGCGCCGGCCTCGGTGCTGCGACGGCTGCTCGAGCAAGAGCTCGGGTTGAAGCTCCGTGGGACGCCAACCGACCAGCTCAGCTTGCGCAACCGCCGGCAGGTCTTTGGTGTGACGAGGGGGACGATGAGGGCCGAGCTCCACGTGGACGACTGCAGCGTGCGCAAGCCACGGCAGCGTCGAGGGCTGCCCTTCGGCAAGGTCACGCTCGAGCATCTCGAAGGCCCGGTGGATCTCTTCGCCGAGGTCGCCGCCACGATCGCAGATCTCCCGCCACTTTTACCCAGCAGCGAGAGCGAGTTCCTCCACGCGCGCCGGCTGCTTGGCCTGCCAAGCTATAGCTATGGCGCCAAGGCACCGGGCTACGGCCCCTTCGACAGCATCGACGAGGTCGGTCGAGCGATCTGCCGGGCCCAGCTGGAGACGATCCGCTCCTACGAGCCGGGTACCCTGGTGGGCCTCGACACCGAGCATCTACATAAAATGCGTGTCGCCACCCGTCGCCTGCGTGCCGCCCTGAACACGTTCTCTTCCATGCTCGACGCCCGCAACGGCGACTTCTTGCAACGGAACTTCAAGTGGCTCGCCGCCGTCTTGGGCGACGTCCGCGACCTCGACGTCCATCAGCTCGACGTGCCGCGCTGGCGTCATGAGCTCGGCAGCGTCAGTGGAGACGGCTGGGAGAAGCTCGCTGAGGCGCTGCACGCCCGCTGGCTGATCACCCGCGCCAATCTGCTCCGGGCGATGACGACGCGGCGCTATCAGCGTCTGCTCGAGCGGGCCGAGGAGGCCTTCGCGAAGGCACCGCAGCGCCGCAGAGGGCATCCCGCGCTCGAGCCCGTCGGTGGCCTGGCCGCGGCAGCCGTGCGCAAGCGCGCCCGGCAGTTCCGCCGCGCGATCAAGGCCTGCCAGCGCACCGACGATCCGGAGGCCGTGCACCAGCTGAGGATCATCGGCAAGAAGCTGCGCTACACGGGCGAGTTTTTCAAGCCGCTGTTTTCGGAGCGCTTTACCCGCGGGATCAAGCGCTTGAGCGCCTTTCAGGACGAGCTGGGGCTGTTTCAGGACAGCTGCGTCGCCGGCGAGCTCGCTCAGCAGCTGCGGGACGAGGCCAACGAGCGGGGCGAGGGGGCGTCCTATCTACATGTCCTGGGGCTGCTGATTGGCTCCAGCCTGGTTGGCGCCCAGTTTGGCCAGCTCAAGGCCGAGATCGCCCTGGAGAAGCTCGGTGGGATCAAGCTCTTGGCGTCGATGACTCGCGAGGCCGACCGGCTCGAGAAGGTCGTGAACCGGCCCATCAAGACGGCTGAGAGGAGCGATGATACGGGTGTTTCTACGGCGTCATAAGGCGGCTGCCGTACCAGCCGTATGGCTCATGTCTTCGGCTACGAAAGCGGCTCGGCAGCTCAGCACCCGGCTCGGTCCCGAACGTGTCGGGGTGCTCTTGGACCTTGTCTTCCGGAGTCTCTGATGAAAAATCCATTTTTTCAAACTCGCGACCGTTTTCCGCGCTAACCTCTAAGACCTTCCACTGTAGGAGACCGAAATGCGCACGATGGCCCTTCTGACAGGGGCCGCCCTGATCTTCGCTGCAGGTTGTAGCGATGACTCGGGCGGCAAGAAAGACGGTAGCATCACCTCGGACACTCGGACGGACAGCTTCAAACCGGATTTGGGGCCTGACGGCGAGCTTCCGCCCGATAGCTCGCCAGACCAAGGGGAGGATGGCCCTAGGGGCGATCTGCCTCAGCAGGGCGACGGCGCACAGCCCGACACCTTGGCCGACATCCCCACAGACACGGCTGTCGACATCCCCACAGACATGGCTGTCGACAGCCCCACAGACACGGCTGTCGACATGCCGCCCGTGAAGCCGGACACGCTGCAACCCGACACCTTCTCTGGTGACGCTGGCGCCCTCGCCGCTGGCAGATGTGCCACGGCACCGACGGTGACGCTGGTCAACGACACGGTGACGATCACCGATGACATCGCGAATTACAGTGATGAGTTTGGCGGCGTGAGTTGCCCGAGCACCAGCAGCACGACGCTACAAGACGGTCCGCAAGCTTACTACAAGTTCCAGGGCGTGCAAGACCAATGGTACCGCTTCACCTACAACTCGGAGAGCTCCAACTGCATCTACTTCTACGTGTTCACCGACCCCTCCTGTACTCAATCGGCGATCGAGAAGGACTGCCAGTCGGGCGGCCAGAGCGGTGGTGGCTTCACCTCGAGCTGCAGCGCGACCTCCAAGCGCATCTACTATTACCAAGCCAAGGCGAACGGCATGATCTACGTCGCCATGGATGACACCTCGGCTCCATCGGCCGGTGATGGTCGCTTCACATTGACGATCGACGCGATCAAGGTGCCGACCAACACCACCTGCGCCAACGCCACGCAGCTGAACTTCTTCAACGGCAAGACGGTCGTCATGGGTGAAACCCACGAGAGTTTCTCGCCAGACGAGTTCTCCAACGTCGCTTGCAAGGGCTCCTTTACGATGGACGGGCCGCAGGTGTATTACAAGTTCGACGCCAAGGCGAACACCACCTACAAGATCAAGCTCGACCACCTGGCGGGCTACTACGTTTACTTCTATGTGTTCGGCAACACCTGCACCGAGGCCGCGATCAGCGCGGACTGCAGCTCTGGCGGGACCACCGGCACCTACTCGGGCTCGAGCGTCGCGGCGGGGAAATCAAAGGAGATCATCTTTACGCCACAGGCCGCGGGGACCTATCACATCGCGATAGACAGCGGCCTTTCGTATTACTCCGGCAGGTTCAACCTGACGGTCGAGGAGTTCGTGCTGCCGACCAACGGCAAGTGCACGACGGCCGATCCGATCACGCTGGTCAACGGCAAGGCGACGATCACGGGCAGCACCCTTGGGCTGACCAACGAGTTCGGCACGTCGATAATGTGTAGTAACAGCTTCACCAACTACGATGGTGAGCAGGCTTACTACAAGCTGACGGCGAAGGCTGGCAAGGCCTACAAGATGACCTACGCGCCGACCTTCACCAGCTATTGGTATGTTTTTCAGGCCGGCAGCTGCGGCGCCACGACGGCGATGAACAACGACTGCGACTCCGGCGGTCAGGCTGGCGACGATTACCAAAGTGTTTACTCGTCGAGCCCCGAGACGCAGGTCTTTCGCCCGCTGACGCCGGGCGACTACATCATCGCCCTCGACTCGAACTGGGCCGGGACCGCTGGTGCCTTCCAGCTCGACATCGAGGAGTTCGACGCGCCGACCAACAACACGGCCTGCAACGCTCAGCTGCTGAGCTTTGACAGCAGCGGCAAGGCGACGGCCACTGGCTCCACCCTGGCGGCGCCCAACGAGTTTGGCGACACGACGTCCACCGGCGTGACCTGTGACGCGTCGACGGTCTACGACGGCAACCAGGTCTACTATGAGTTCACCGTCGACAGCACCAAGGGCTACACCTTGAAGCTCACGCCACAGATGAGCAAGACGTATATGTACGTGTTCTCCAAGGGCTCCTGCGCTGCGCGTAACGGCATCAGCCTCGAGTGTGGTGTCCACGGCTGGTGGGTTGGTCCGATCAGCGCCGGCCAGGTGGGTCAGCTGCCGATCTCGCCGAGCAGCTCTGGACAGTATGTCGTGGCGATTGATAACTCGGACGCCCCGCCTAAGGGCGCGGGTGACTATACCCTCGAGATCTCGGAGGTGACCAAGCCGACCAACGACACCTGCGCCACCGCGGCGCCGCTGACGCTGACCAACGGCACGGTCACGGTGCAGTCGACCACCGGCTTCGCCAACAACGAGTACACCGGCCTCACCTGCAAGAGCGGTACCGTCACATCGTCGCCGCTCAACGGCCCCCAGCTCTACTGGAGCCTGAACCTGGACGCGACCAAGAACTACGCGATGACGGCTACCACGTCCTTCGCCGACGGGTACCTCTACGTCTTCGATGGCAGCCAGGCCTGCAGCCAGGCCGCGATCGGCACCGACTGCCAGTCGGGCGGCGCCACCGGCGTGGGCAAGGGCGTGATCAGCAACTCCAGCGGCTCCGCCTACTTCAAGCCGAGCGCGAGCGGTCCGTTCAAGATCGCCGTCGACAGCTACGGCGAGCGCGGCGATGTCGAGCTGAAGGTCGTCGAGTTCGATCCCGCGACCAATCAGACCTGCGCCGCGGTCAAGACGCTGACCTTCACCAACGGCGAGGCGGTCGAGTCAAGCTTCACCATCGGCACCGCCAATGAGTTCGCGGCGGGCGCCATCAAATGCGGCGGGACGCAGGGCTTCGACGGCGGCCAGACCTACCACAAGATCGCCCTAACGGCTGGTAAAGACTACCTGATGAGCTTGAAGGCCGACCACGCGTCGGTGCTCTACGTCTTCCGCGCCTCGAGCGCCTGCAACGCGACCGACATCGACACCGACTGCGCCTCAGCTGGCGTCAGCGGCGCCGTCAGTCAGCTGCTCGGATCGGGCGGTGGCGCCACCGGCTTCATTTTTTCACCGACGGCTAGCGGCGACTACTATGTGGTGGTCGATACGCCGACCAGCGCCGACACGGGTGGCTTCACCCTGACCGTCTCGGAGACGGTGGCTGCCAAGGGGCTCGTATTCCAAGAGATCGACGTGGGCTCTCCCGACTATCTCGTGCTCCGGAACAACGGCGCGGCGCCCATATCCACCGCTGGCTACTACGTGATGCTCTGGGATGATTTCGACACCTTCGCCTCGCCGGCGACCACCGCGCCTTTGCCGGCGGTGACGCTCAACGCAGGCCAGGCCGCTTACTTCATCGAGACGGGCTACACGCCACTGGCCGGCGAGTATTCGCTGGGTGCGTCGATCTACTTTACAACAACCTCGAACTTCATGGCGATGCTCTGCGACGGGCTGTGCAAGGCTGATGGCTCGAACCTGGTCGATATGGTGGTCGTCGGCACTGGTCTGCCAGTGCCGTCGGGGATCACCTTCGTTGGCAGCGTGCCCAAGATCCCGAGCGATACCACCCACAGCTATCAGCGGAACAACTACACCGCGGGCCCGCCTTTCTACGCCACCGACTGGAAGGTCGATCTCACCACGCGTCCTTAGAGCGCTGACCAACGTCCCTAGCCGTCCTCCCTCTCCGGCCGTCGAGCTCGGCGGCCGGGACATCCCCTCTCACCACCCCCTAGAGCGCTGATCCGCTTACCGGACCGAGCTGCGCGAAGGATGCGGAATCACGGCGTAGGAGCGAGGAGGGCGCCTGCTTTTAGCAAGCAACCGACGAGCAACAACCGCCGTGCGCAAGCCACGCCATCGCTCTTCCCCCATTTACAGCCCGTTTACGAGTTGCATTTCAGCGTGAAAGGTGCCTGAGCTGAGCATCTGAAAGCTGTAGCGACCGATGGAGAGGATGTCTTCGTCGGCGAGCACCCGGGGCGTCTGGGCGTCGAGGCGGGCGAGGTTGATCGTCGTGCCGTTGGTCGAGTTGGTGTCGATCACGATCACACCCTGCTCGCTGAGCTCGATCCGGCAGTGACGCTCGGAGACGCCGGCCTCGGGGATCGTGATATCGCAGCTCGGGCTGCGACCGATGACGACCGGCTTGTCGATCTCCTCGGCCGGGCGCAAATAGAAGGCGCAGCCCGCCAGGGGATGGCTCTGTGCCGGCTGGTTAGGTCCGCGATGGCGCAGCTTCTCTCCAAACATGAAGGTCGACGTGACGTCTATATCTCGGCTCAACGACCGGCCGCCCCGCCGGACCTCGGCGACTGTCAGGTAGCCGAGAGCAAGCAGGAAAGCGCCAGGATAGCGATCCTCGAAGGCAGGCTGGTCGAGGCTCTGAAGCTCACCTCGTAAGGAGTCAAGGGTCAGCAGGCGCACTTCCATAGACCGCAGTATCAGGGGGCCTGTACACGTGGGTCAAGGCCGGCAACGGTGTCTCGCAACGGATCCATACGCCACGAAAAGCGCTTGATTTCCGACCATTCAGAGAGTAGTGGATCGACGTGGATCGCGCTTGACAGCCAGAAGGCCATCCATATAATACAGCAATTCGATCGGGGTGATTGCATCCAAACACCCGATTTCTTGTTTGAAAACAGGTAGTTACGAGCCGATGCCAACGATTCAACAGCTAGTTCGCCAGGGCCGCAAGCGCATGATCGAGAAGACCAACGCGCCAGCCCTCGACGCCTGCCCGCAGAAGCGGGGTGTCTGCCTGCGTGTCTATACCACCACGCCCAAGAAGCCGAACTCCGCGCTTCGTAAGGTCGCGCGTGTTCGCCTCAGCAACGGCATGGAGGTCACCACCTACATCCCGGGCGAGGGCCATAACCTGCAAGAGCACTCCGTCGTGCTGCTGCGCGGTGGCCGCGTCAAGGATCTGCCGGGCGTGCGCTACCACATCGTGCGCGGCGCGCGAAACACCGACACGGCGGGCGTCGACACGCGCCGTCAGGGTCGCAGCAAGTACGGCGCCAAGCGGCCCAAGTAACCGAGGTTCGAGATGCCACGCAAAGGCGAAGTCCCCAAGAGGCGCCCCTTTCCGGATCCCAAGTACGGCGACGTGCCGATGGAGACCCGGCGGCGTATCAGCAAGTTCATCAACGGCATCATGCTCAACGGCAAGAAGAGTACAGCCGAGCAGATCGTCTATGGCGCGTTCGAGATCATCGCGGACAAGCTCAAAGACGACCCCGTCAAGACCTTTGACAAGGCGTTGGCCAATGTCCGGCCTCGCCTCGAGGTGCGCAGCCGCCGCGTTGGTGGTGCCACCTATCAGGTCCCCGTGGAGGTTCGCCCAGATCGCGCGCAGGCGCTTGCCATGCGCTGGCTGATCGGGTATTCACGGGGCCGCGGCGAGAAGACCATGCGTGAGAAGCTCGCCGGTGAGTTGATGGACGCGGCCGCGGGCCGTGGTTCCACCGTGAAGAAGCGAGAGGATACGCATAAGATGGCCGAGGCTAACAAGGCTTTCGCACATTATCGCTGGTAGGGGCAGGCTGCTATAGGCAGCGCTGCTGAACCGTAGCAGCCCGGTGGACCAACGACGCGTCGCCCCACCGGACGAGAAGACCAGCCGGTCAACTCACGCCTACCCCCACGAACGCGAACCATCAAGAACGCGCAGGATGTCGCCCTCAGTCGCGATCGTGCTCTGCGTGACGATAACGGCCCGGGCTGCCAAGCGCAGGCCCGGTTGATCTGTCGCTGCCGACTGGCAGCCTCGAGGAGCGGAAAAGGCTATGGCGAAAGAAAAGTTCGTACGCGACAAACCGCACGTGAACGTGGGCACCATCGGCCACATCGACCATGGCAAGACCACGCTGACGGCGGCGATCACGAAGGTGTTGGCG
>PDWJ01000883.1_pt1 | contig 40552 bp, 28 predicted proteins | sample 1430881 | NCBI WGS metagenome assembly PDWJ01 (sample SAMN01162460, study PRJNA174530) | Oral metagenome, whole genome shotgun sequencing project. | biome: Marine environment; feature: Marine mammal; material: Swab sample of the gingival sulcus; isolation source: swab sample of gingival sulcus...
CGAAAATCATGTCCCCATTCCGATATACAGTGCGCTTCGTCCACAACAATTAAACTAACGGGCATTTCCTTGAAACGCTCAATGAATAACTCAGACTTCAAGCGTTCGGGACTTGTGTACAAGAATTTTACGCCTCCGAATCGACAGTTGTCCAAAGCAATATCAATTTCGCGATAACTCATGGTGCTTGTGATCACCTGCGCCTTAATGTTGCGCGACATGAGTTGTTCAACTTGATCGTGCATCAAAGCAATGAGGGGAGAAATCACCAAGGTGAGTCCGTCTAACGCCATGCCTGGTACTTGGAAGCAAATCGATTTTCCTCCACCCGTGGGAAGAATAGCAAGTGTATCTTGACCATAGATAATGCCATCAACGATGTCTTCCTGAAGGGGACGAAAGGAATCGTATCCCCAGTACTTCTTCAGTATTTCTCTGCTTCGCTCCAATTATGCTTAGGGTTTAGTCAAAATTAAACAATTTTAGCAGCTTATAATTCAGGCAATCTAGTTTACTGCTTTGATTTGTGTTAGATTCTACGTACTTTTGCGCTTCAGAAAGACGCCTATGTTACACGATGAGCTTACCTTAAAAATCACTCCCACAACCACTTCAAGAATTGATAGTGTTGATTGGGATAACCTACCATTCGGAAAAGTATTTTCAGACCACATGTTGGTAATGGATTACAAAGATGGTGAGTGGCAGCAACCGGAAATCATGCCGTTTGGTAAGTTGGAATTACACCCTGCGACTTCGGCAATTCATTACGGTCAATCGATTTTTGAAGGAATGAAAGCAACCAAGGATGCAGAAGGAAATGTACTCATATTTCGTCCTGACTTGAATGCGAAACGCTTTCACGAATCATGTGAGCGCATGTGCATGCCAACAATTCCTGAATCAATTTTTATCGATTTGATTCAAAAAACGGTTGATTTGGATCGTGCTTGGGTTCCTTCGAAAGATGGATACGCCCTTTACATTCGTCCATACATGTTCGCTACCGATGATTTCATTGGTATTAAACCTTCCGATACATACAAATTCATCATCTTCACTTGTCCTGTTGGAGCTTACTACTCTCAGCCGGTAAACGTGAAAATCGAAGAGTACTACACACGTGCTGCCCAAGGTGGAGTTGGTCGTGCGAAAACTGCAGGAAACTACGCAGCTTCTCTTTATCCAGCAAAGTTGGCGAAAGATGAAGGTTTCGATCAATTGGTTTGGACAGATGCGAAAGAACACAAGTACATCGAGGAATCTGGAACAATGAATATTGTTTTCGAAATCGATGGAAAGTTGGTGACGCCAGCCGAAGATGCTGATACGATTCTTCGAGGGGTTACGAAACGTTCTGTAGTTGACGTAGCGAAAAGCTGGGGAATTCCAGTTGAAGAGCGACAAGTCTCAGTAGAGGAGGTTGTTCAGGCTTTGAGAGAAGGTCGAGTGACGGATGCTTTTGGTGCAGGGACAGCGGCTACAATCGCGCAGATCGCTAAAATTGGTTTCCGCGACGAGCTTTTTGAACTTCCAGATCCAAGCTCAAGAACTTTATCGAATAAAATCGGTGAATTCTTGAATGACTTAAAAGCAGGAAGAATCAAGGATGAATTTGGGTGGCTACTCAAGTTCTAATTCCTACGCGATTTCTTACTCCAAATTTCGGTTTTTAATGCAATTTGAATGATTGTGTTATACGACGAAATGCGTCTTAAATTTTATTCAATTTTCATTGTGAAAAGCTTTTTATGCAATTCATGAATCATCATTGATCAATATGTTTATATTTGTATTATCTAAAATGATTCTAAATAATGAAGATTGTTCTCGCAGATAGTAATGAGCTAGTACGTTTGGGAATACGTTCTGCGTTGAAAAATGATCTCGAAGTAGAATTAGTAGGGGAGGCGACCAACAGTAAAGACTTAATTGAACTAGTCAAGAGTTTTGAAACAGATGTCGTAGTAGTAGACTATACTGCCGACGGTTTCTCTATTGATGTGGTTGTTGAATTACGAGGGCTTCGAAAGGGAGTCAATATTCTGGCAATTACACCTGAACAATCGGCGCAAACCGTCGTAGATGCCCTGAGATCTGGCGTGATGAGCTATGTGAAAAAGGATTGTTCCATCGCAGAGATCGTTGATGCCGTTCGTGAAACAGGAAAAGGAAGTAAATTCTTTTGCGGTCAAATCCTAGAAACCATTCAAGTAGCAAATTTAGATGTAGATGATATCGATTTCGAAGCATTTTCGTGCGAACCTGTCGTGTTGTCTGAACGAGAATCTGAAATTATCGTCTTGATTGCTGAGGGACATACCAACTCTCAAATTGCCGATATGCTATTTTTGAGCAATCATACGGTTGGTACACACCGAAAAAACATCATGGCGAAGCTCGGTGTACGCAATACGGCAGGGATTGTGATGTATGCGGTGAAAACAAACTTGATCTCTCCTAATAAGTTTCTCTTTGCTGGAGACACGGGAGCCTAACTTTTTCTCAAAAAAAATGTAAATTGAGTGAACCTTACTTGAAGTGAGGTGTACTAGAATGCAAATCCGTGAAATTATGCGCGTAGTATTATACATATTTATGATTGTATCCTCAGGGACGCTTTTCGGACAGCAAGTAAATGAAAACCTGAATAATACAACGAACTCGCCAGCAACAAATACCAATGTTTCTCCAACAATTACCTTGGAAGAATCTGTTGTGATTGATTCAACAGCGAATGAAATGGTGCCTCAAACAACGGAGGATCTTGAATCAATTCAGGTGAAGAAAGCTCCTGGGGCAAAAAGGTTCCGTTTCAATGGAAAAAGTAAAATGCAAGATGCAGCTCCAGCGTCACCCGCGAAGGATATTGAAGTGGAGGAAAAAGAAACCATGTACGATGAAAGTTATGGGGCGTCTTCCGTCGAATCGAGCAAATCATTGAAGATGCAAAGTGTGTCGGTTGAATTTTCAAACTCCTACTCTTCCTCAGATTTACAACGGACAAGTCGATCTCCTTCAGATTTACAACAATTGCAAATGGATCAGGCAGTCAATTATTTTGAAGTAAATGCTCCAGGATCGTTTGAATCACACTATTTCAAATACGTTGCAGGGAACTATAACACAGATTTATATCCAGACTTGAAAGCGGCAGAGCAGCTTCGGCCTCAAAACTCAGACGTTCATGTTCAAATGGCAGGTTATTTCATGATCGAAAATGATGTGGATTCTGCATTGATATACATGAATAAATTGAAAGAGTCCAATCGATTAACGTCGGATGTGGTTGCGTACGCAGGAGATATTTTGCGCTCTGCTCCAGAGAATGGCACGCTGATTACACACGGATTTGATGATAGCTATGGAAGCTACTACGCTCAAAATAGCGATGGAGTTCGGTCTGATGTTACACTTGTTTCGCTCGATTTCCTCCAAAGTGATACGTATCAAGAAGAACTCGAAGCGAAGGGATTTGAATTGCCAAAATCAGATGTTGTAGATGTTGATTACCTCACGGAGTTTTGTGTTCTCAATGTCGATAAAAACTTGAGCATTTCCTTGACCACTCCGAAGGAGTACTTTCAAGCGATTCAAGACAAGCTGTACGTAGCAGGGTTGGTCTTCGAATACCACGAAGATGACTTCAATAATTTCCAACGAAATGATTTTTTGTGGAATAATTCTATGAAAAAGACGGTCATTACGCATCCTACTGACGAGAAGGCGAAACAATTATCCGCCAATTACTTACCCATGCTTTTACATTTGCGAAGGGCATATCGGGCAACGGGTGATAATGAGAAATTAAATGAAGTCGACGAGGTGAGCGACCATATTGGCGTCCAATGTCGAAAATACGAACAAGTACAAAAGGTGAAATCGAGCTATTAAATGCGGTTGATTCGACCACAATATAAAACGCTATCGGATGAAGATTTGATGATCGCGGTTGGAAAAGGAGACCAGCGCGCTTTCGATGAAATCTATCATCGCTATTCAGGTCCTCTCTTGGGCTACTTCATGCGCATGCTCTGGAAAGACAGAGAAAAGGCGGAAGATTTCATGCATGATATTTTCGCAAAAATTGTACGAAAGCCAGAGTTGTTTGATCCTTCCAGAAAGTTCAAGACGTGGTTGTATTCCGTTGCCAACAATATGTGTAAGAACGAATACAAAAAGCAAGAAGTGCGTAAGAATACTTCTAATGGTTTGGATGAACACTATGCAATTGGAGATTCGAATACAGATGTATTTTCGGATGTGCAAGATCGGTTTTTCAAGGAAGAATTCGATCGCTGTTTGGATGCTCTCGATCAAAAGCACAGCGAGGCGTTCAAATTGAGGCACATTGAAGGACTTTCAATTAAAGAAATTGCGGAAGTGCTGGAGATTAGCGATGGTACGGTGAAATCAAGATTATTCTACGCCACCAAATACCTCGCGGAAAGTTTAAAAGAATTTAATCCTGTAATAAATAGATGATATGGAAAGGGATGTAATGGATATTGTGAAAGAGAAGGAATTCATCGAGTTGACAGCTGAAGATCGCGCTGAATTGGGCGAACTATGTGCTTCTGAGGATGAATACAACCAGATCAAAAGTATGTTTGTTGGGATGAGTACCATGGATTGGTCGAATCCTACGCCAAAGGCGGAAACAAAAGCAAACTTGGATGCATTATTTGTTCAAACACATCCAAAAGCAGCTCCCATTTGGTACAATGCGCCATTGGCAGTCCTTGTGCCAAAAGGAAAACCATTTTACCGTCAACCCTTGGTCCAAGTTGCGGCCGTTGGTTTGTTGATGTTATTGGCATACCCATTCATCAATTCAACTTCGTTGGAAACAAAATCGGATCAAATTGCTGCCGTAGAGGACGAAATGACTACTTCAGAAAGTGAACCGACCGAAACAAAAAATGAGATAAGTGAAGAAGATGTTTTGGTAGAGACGACTTCACAGAATCAAGCGAAGATGGAGAAAGACGAAAAGGTTGAGATGCCCATTCCTGCCGCTCCGCCTAGTCCAAGACCGCTTTCAGCGAGTTCACCCCTTCCGAAAGATGTTTCAGGAATGAATTTCTCTGGTGAGGTGGGTGAACCATTGGAAGAAGTAGAGCTGATTCGAGGAAGTGCATGGAGTACTTCTGTAGCGTCTTCAACTCCAGTTTCTACGCATCCGGATGGTGTGTTCATTGGAGATAACAAAGAAGTTTTCTCTGTGCCTGCGAGTCAAGAACCTGAAGTATTCGACTTGTTAACGGCAACGTTCTAATCGAAGTCTTAGACGCTTACTATTGATTCAAAACTTTTTGTAAAAAGACATGCTCTCCGTTTTGCACTCTCACGAGAAGTAATCCTTTCGGTAAAGTGCTAAGATCGACACGATCACTTTCCGTGAACGCCGAATTATTTAAAATCAAAACGCCTAGACTGTTGTATACGGAAATGGAAAATTCGTTCGGAATTCCTTTCACGTAGAAATAAGTGGAAGAAGGATTGGGATAGATGGAAATTGCCTCGCTTTCGTCGATAAGTTCAGTCGCTGCGTATGAAGACGAGCAAATATTCTTGAATAACATCCCGTTGTGAAAGCGATCATACGCAGGAATTGATTTTGATCCCATAACATTTGGTGAGCCAATTCCAGCCCATTCTGAATTGGCCAGAAAATCAGGTTTTTGAGCGTAAGCATAACTCACATCCGGAAGGAGTTCCGTCCCCGAAGGATGAATAATTCCTTTGTTGTTATTCCCGTGGATGAAATGTCCAGAGCCTAAAATGGTATAATTCACTAAACTGTAAGGAAAGGAAGAGTTGGTGACTTCATTTCCGAGGAAATTTTGATCAGGTGAATTGTTCGAACTGAAAAAAATGCCATATCCTTCTGAGCGATTGCGAAACATGGTGTTGAAAGGACCATTTGGACCATGCGAGTTGTCGATTACGATATTTTGACAAATGTTCTGTTCGAAAAGGTTAGCATAGGTATAATTCCCATGAAGGACGATATCTCCAGCGGAATTACTCGGCGTTGATTCCCAGTAGGGATCAAGCGAATAGTTGTACGCGAATACATTCCCATTGGCGCCAGCCTGAACGATCATTGAATGGCGTAGATGCTCGAAAATGTTGTTTTCTACCAAACATTCATTAGTTGTAATATGAAGCATAACACCATATGCGCGTCCATTTCCTCCATATTCAAAGGCATGATGAAAATAGGAATTCGATACGTGAATATTGGAAGATCGTCGCGCTTGAACATGGCTAAAGGTGCAGTTTTCCGATTCGATTCCGTTTATCCAACAATTGACAGCGTAGGAGAAATAGATATTACTAGTTTGAGAGGGAGCGGTATTGTCAATTCGGTGGATTTTCAAGCACTCAATTCCAACGTTCTTTGCAGGGGACATGCGAACAATGTAAGGTAGTTGGGCGGTGTGATAATCCATACGTAGTGGTGACTTCAGAACCAATTTGTCGTTTTCGATGGCAAGAATCTGAACAACTTGACCTACTGTTTTGTAAGCCCATGATGACGTAACAAGACTGCTATCATTCAGCAAAACTCGAATCCAGTCTCCAGGAGAGAAGAGGGAGGGATCGTCCACAACGATAAAGTCATTGTCTTTCAATGCGTCGTTAATAATGGATGTAGTTGAGCCATTGTCATTATCTCCTTGAATGACGAAAGAGTGTCCAGAACCATCGAGATCAAAGTGAAAGGTAGTCGATTCTGCACCTGCACCGCGAATAACAATATTGTTGGGGAGATGAATTGTTTGTTCAAAGAGAAAATCTCCTTCCGGAAACGTTAAAATCGTTCCTTGATCACCAACTTCATTCAGAACACTGTCTAGTAAAAGGTCATTCGAGATGATTCCATTGTCATTAAGCCCCAGTAATTGCATGTCGATTTCCACGAAGCCAATTGTGGACGTGTCTTTTAATCCCGCTAATTTCCAATCGACACTTCGATTGGTAGGCAGAGTTTGAGATTGACAGATAAAGGGAACCTGTAGAATGAGTAAGTAGATGATAGTGCGCACTGAATAATGATTAGGTTTTCACGCCGAAATTACGAAAAAAAAGTGTCAGCAGAGATACTGAAAACGCCACACTTTAGTATTGTTCAAGGTCTATTATCCGGAATGGACAGATGCCACAGGAGAATTGGACATGGCAATCGATAAGGAACACAAAAAAGTCTTGGCCGTAGCCATCGCAAATCAATCCCTGAAAGTAATGGCCGAATCATTCGAAGCGGGAGACCGTGATCGGGCAGAAGCGGTAATTCAAGAGTCGATGGACCAGATTAATCAGCTTTTTCCAAATGCTAAATCGGAGGAATTGTTGGCAGTAATGAAACGATTAACGGAATACGTCGAAGCGTTTGAGACGTTGAAATCGATCAAGCAGTATTAGTGATCTTCTTTTGGATGTGAATAGAGAAGTTGAGTTGCTTGTGGGGCAAAACTAGTATCGAATCACAAAGTGTTCTTTCTGTTGATGCGATCTGCGAGCAACAATTCCAACCCGAAATAAATCCATGCTCAAATGGAAACGGGAATCTGCTACAATCTTTTCCCATGCGCTTACCATTGAGTTACTCCAGCGGATATCATCGAGAATGAAGAGGGTTTCGTCGTGTGCGTGCGCCTGTAATTGATCGAGGTATTCCGATAAAGCGGCTCCGTCGTGATGTCCATCGATGAAAATTAAATCAAATTGCTTTTCCTTCGGAAGATGAGCAATGAAGTCAGAAAATGTGCTCAGAACACTCTCAATATTCTTTTTCTTGGACAACGATTCTTGGGCAATCGATCGAGTATTTTTGCAGGCCTCAACGGTTGTAAGAATCGATTCTGTGTTTCCAAGGTTGAGATAAGTTGAACCGATACCAAGCGAAGTACCGAGCTCAAGAATACTATCGGGGGCATAATGCTTGCTCAATCGATAGAGCAATTCACCGTATTTTCCTCTGGAGGAACTCATTCTGAAAATCTGAGAGATTTTTCGAGTATTCCCGAGCTTTTTCGACCCTGCACCAAAATCTTGAATCTCAATTTCTCGCTGATCTCGTGCTAATGCTCTGAAGCGTTTGGAAAGTTTGTCTTTGTCTGCTTTTGAAAGCTGGATGCGGAGGCAATTATCCGTGAAATCATAAACGAACGGGGAATGAATCCCATGTCGCCCTTTAGCATTCCAACGATATTTTATATATTCGAGCGGCAAAAACATTGACCCGAAAATTAAAGAAACTTTTACAATAAACAGGTATGGTTGAAACAACGAGTAGTTTGAAACAGAAAGCTCAGGTTTTCGACCGAAATCCGACAATGAATTTGATAGAAGCGTGCTCTCTTGAAAATGGAATTCTACGGTTCGATGATGCCGAACAATCCACCCTTGCTTCCAATGCGTTCTCAACGAATAAGAAGTGTGCTTTCTTCATTCCTGCTTCGGGTTCTGGTTCCCGCATGTTCGATGAATTATTTCGATTCATGAAATCTTCTGTCCATACGGAAGGTTCGCGTAAGTTTTTTGAGGTGTTTCGATCAATGGCAATTTACGCGTCGTTGGAGGAGGAGCAAAAGCAGAAATTGGAACATATGAGTGAGACGGAAATTGCCGAGTTGGTATTGAGTCCTGCTGAAATGAATTTATTGCAACGTCCAAAAGGATTAATCCCATTTCATATTGTTGATGATGGCATATTGAATGCGTTTCAAGAACATGTGCTGCAAGCGAAAGAACTCTTCCCAAATGAACCGTCGATTCATTTTACGCTTCAAGATGGATACCAAGAAGAAGTGAACGATTCCATTGCTGAGAGAGTGGATTTGAAGTCGATTCATGTGGAGTTTTCGACGCAAGACCGAGGAACGGATGCGTTTTGTTTTGATGAAAACCGAAATTTGATTGCATCGGATGGATTTCCACTTCGTCGACCAGCTGGTCACGGTTCGCTGTTGGTGAATTTGAACGATATTGATGCTGATCTGGTATTGATCAAGAACATTGATAATGTTCAGCATATCTCGAAGAGTGCGCGTTCCAATGAAACCTGGAAAATTTTGGTGGGCGTTTTGGAACAATTCGAAAATGAGGTGAAAATCCTACGCGAGAACTATTCGGATGAACAATTTGCCGAATTGAATGAGAATTATAAGTTGTTTCCTTCAGGTGAAGTCTTGTCGCAAGAACTTTTGGAAAAAATGGTAGCCAGACCTACGCGTGTGTGTGGAATGGTGTTGAATCAAGGAGCACCGGGAGGAGGGCCGTTTTGGATTGAAAAATCGGGAGAAATCACCAAGCAAATTGTGGAGAAAGTTCAAATTTCAACGGCGGAGGACCAACAAAAAATCATGACGGAGAGTAGTCATTTTAATCCAGTAATGATTGTTGCTTCGAAAAATGATATGGACGGGAATAGACTCAACTTGCACGATTTCTCCAACGATGAACAATACCTGGTTGTAAAGAAACCCTACAACGGAAAAACCATCTATTACCGTGAATTACCTGGACTGTGGAATGGAGGAATGTACCATTGGAATACGTTATTTGTAGAAATTCCTTCGGAAGTATTCAGCCCCGTAAAAGCCGTATTGGATTTAACAGCGAGTGAGCATCAAGCTGATTAACGGACTGTTGGCTTTTTTTAGTAACTTGTCAATCAATCAAAACCGAAAACGATGAAACGATTTTTAGCAGTGGGAACGCTGTTCATCCTTCTTGTTGGAATCACTTCCTTAGCGCCCGCACCTAAATACAAGTACACGGCCTCAGAAGTCAAAATGTCTGTAACGTTTCCCGCGGAATTTACCACCGAAAATAGCGGAAATGAAAATTATAAAATGGTGAAAACACAAGCCATTGATGGCGACATGGTGTTTTTCGTTACCTATTCCATTTATGATGATGATTTCGATGATTCACAGTCAAGTACGTTCTTGGATGTTTCGGTTGATGCATTTACAGAAGCACTTGGTGCTGACATTCAAAAGAGGTCGGAATGGATCGTGAATAAAAAAGAAGGAGTTTCAGTCACGCTAAATTCGGATGAAAACGATTTGACAGGAGATTACAGAGTGATCTTCTTGAATAAAACGCAATTTCAAATTACCGCCATTTCAAAAAAGGAGGGATGGGATGCGAAAAAGGCGAAGAAATTCTTCAAGTCATTCAAGGTAGGGAAGTAGTTGGTGAAAACGTAGTCAACGAAACTTCTTTCTCCTCCTAGGAAATTGCAAGATGTACAGTATCTTTGATAGGTATGAACAAACTGATAGTTTTTCTGAAAAGAAGTTCACTGATCCTTATTTTACTGAAGTCTTCCTTAAGCTTCAGTAGTGATAGCACGCAAACAAGACAGGAATGCCTTGATATTCATCACCATTGGCTGAATGAGGCTTATGTGCTTACGCAAAACTGCGTGGGATTTTCGGCACCTGTTAGCGGACGAGCTTACGGCTATTTTTCCATTGGAATGTACGAAAGTACCGTCGAGTTTCTGCCTGAAATGAAGTCGCTTAGTGGACAGTTAATCGGATATAATCGTACCATTTGGTTGGGTGAAACAGAAGGTTTGAACTGGAAACTTGTCGTAAACAGTGCCGATCTTGAGTTACTGAAATACTTCTATCGAAACATGCCGCCAGCGAATCTCGAACGACTCAATACCATGGGGGATTCCATTCAAAAGGTACATGGACGAAAAACGGCTTCCAAGAAGAAGAAAAAATCCATTGCTTATGGTATGAAAATCGCTCAAGAAATTATCGAATGGTCGAAGCTTGACGGCGCAGACACGGCTTTTCAAGATAATTATCCAGATCAATTCCAGCCGCCGCAGTGTAAATCATGTTGGACGAAAACAACACCGGGTTATTTACCAGCGCTCTTGCCTTACTGGGGAAATAATAGTTCGTTGCTAGCTGGAGCTCAGGATGTCGCTCAATCATGCGAGGTGTTCACCTTTTCTACCGATTCCACTTCGTTTATGTATGATCAGGCAATGATTGTCCTGAACAATTCAAAAGATGACGATCCGAAATATGAACGCATTGCGGAATTTTGGGATGATGGAGCTGGATATTCGGGTACGCCGAGTGGACATTTCTTTTCGGTAGCGCAGTCCTTGGTGATCCGTGAAAATCGACCCCTGGATGAAGCCTTGGAACTCTACGTAAAACTGGGAGTAGCGGTCAACGAAGCGTTTATTTCAGCGTTTGCATTGAAGTACAAATTCAATTTTATCCGCCCGATTTCATACATACAAAAATACATTGATCCGCAGTTCAATACACGCATCGCAAGTCCTCCTTTCCCTGAGTTTCCTTCGGGACATTCGTTTCAATCTGGAGCGGCATCAGAGGTAATGAAATCAATACTTTCAGATACAATCCCGATTATAGACTCCACGCATGTGAATCGCTCAGACATTGACGGCACGCCGAGAAACTACTCGTCCTTTACGGAGATGTCGGAAGAAATTTCGATTTCTCGCTTGTATGGAGGGATTCATTTTCGGGAAACCTTGGATATTAGTCTGGATTACGGACGAAGAATCGGACGATACGTCGCCCAAAATTTAAAGTGTAGAAATGAATAAGCTTGCTTGGATCGTTTTTGGCTTTGCTTTTTTTCTGTCGAATGAAAATCTAAGAGCGCAATACTTCGAGGAGGTAAGTGCGAAGGTGGGAGTCGATTATACGTATCCGGGAAACGATTTTCAAATGGTAGGAGGCGGACTCATGGTCATTGATGTCAACAACGATGGATGGGAAGATTTTTTTCAATCGGGCGGAGTATTTGACTCTAAACTTTGGTTGAATCAACATGGAACGTTCGTTGATGCCACCGAGAGATATGGACTGGATGCATTGAAAGGCTATTTTATTCAAGGAGCTTTTTGCGCGGATTTCAACAACGACGGATACCAAGATTTTTTCGTGGTAAATTACGGAACTGGAATGAGTCGTGGAGACAAAAAATCACCTGCACTTTTGAAAAATATCAATGGATCTCATTTTGAAATTGTCACGGTAGACGATGTATTACCACCAGGGAATTTTTCATCAGCATGTCTGGGAGATGTGAATAATGATGGCTGGGTCGACATCTATCTGACCAACTACGTTGCTTCTATGGGTGCACGTTACGATTCAAATGGCGTAGAAATTGGGTACAATCCAACCTGTTTCGAAAACAAGTTACTCATCAATAAGAAAGGGGAAGGTTTTGTTGAAATGGCGGAAAGCTACGGGCTTGATGACGGTGGCTGCGGATTATCGGCGAGCTTCACGGATTTCGACCAAGACGGAGACGTTGATTTGTTGCTCTTGAATGATTTTGGTGAGTGGACGGAACAAGGGAATCGCTGTTTTCGAAATGACTTTCCCAAAGAATCATTTACCGATGTTACAGATCAATATGGCTTTGGACGTGAAATGTATGGAATGGGAATCGGACAAGGTGACTACGATCAAGATGGCGACCTCGATTACTACATCACTAATATTGGAAGAAACTGCTTATTTCAAAACGAAGGGGATTCCTTCAAAGAAGTAGCGAGAGATTTGAACATTGATAACACCTACGCGTACGATTCTGTGTTTGGAACGAGTTGGAGCGGGCTGTTTTTCGACGCTGAATTTGATGGTGATCTCGATCTGTATCTTTCCAAAGGAAATGTGGCTACACTTGTTCCAAAAGCTGCGTTGAGTGATGCAAATCGCTTTTTCCTGAACAACGAAGGCTCATTTGAAGATCATACAATGAAAAGTGGAGTAGGGGATGTGTTGTCCCATCGCGGTTCAATTCTATTTGATTACGATAAGGATGGCGATTTGGACATTATTTCGTCAGTGGTAAAGTTGCCATGGAGTGCCTTCGCGAACAAGGATCAGAAAATCAAGGTGTACGAAAATCAGTTAAAGGCGAAGAACTGGATTGGCATTAAATTGATTGGAACGGAACCGATTAATCGGGATGCATTCGGCAGCAGTGTGCTATTTGAGCATCAATCGAAACGTATGCTGCGCGAAGTAGATGCCGCAAGTGGATTGTCTTCCCAATCGTCGCGAATTGTTTACTTCGGATTAAATGACAGCAAGAAATTGGAAAAGCTAACCGTCAACTGGTCGAATGGAGAAAAGACGGAATTAAAACGTCTTCGCGCCAACCGTGTGTACGAAGTCACCTTGCATGGTGGCGTACGTGTTCAAAAACAGAAATAACAGAGGATTAGTTCTGTCCCAAGTCCTGCATGATCACATAACCTTCGGGAACTTTCGTGTAGAAGATGTTTTCTTTGTCTTCCAATGTGAATTCGATGTTCGATGCTGTAAAGTGCATTTCTACTCCTTCAGCTACGGTAAAGAATTCCAAGGGGAATCCAGGAATCAGTGAATTTGAAATTTGCTGCCCACTGATGTCGATATCAACTTCTTCGGTGTACCAGTAAACCGATTTCATTCCGTTCACAGTAACAATTGCCTTCTTACAGTTGTAGCCAAGAATCACCTTTTCTTCGTCCACCAATTCAACCGAACTTTCAGGTTGTGGTTGAACGTTTGCAGTATCGACCGTTAACGTACGCGTTGCAAATTTCCCGATTGCTCCACTCATTAAACTCAAGGTTGTGTTTGTGGATAAATCAACTACAGCGGAAAGTTTGTACAATCTACCCATCTCAAAATCAACACGTGAAAAGTTTTGGGTGAAGAAGATTTCCATTTTACTGTTGCGCAAAAGTCCAGCTTGTTGTTTCGCCTTCATTGTTGTGTCAACCGCCTTCACGTCGATTGAGTATTGAAGATAACCTTCTGTTTCTTGTGCAGAAGCCGAAAAAAGAACTGTAAAAACAGTAAAAAGCGTTAAAATGTGTTTCATAAAACAAATATAATGAATTCTAAAACCAGTAATTTATATGGTTTTGTTTGAGCTTATTGAAAAAAGCATGCCATTTTACTTCGCAATCAATTTGATGCGCGCATACCTGTTCTGTGCGTGCATCTTTTCGGAGCACCAACCGCAGTCGTTTAGCGGTTGACTGTACCCAATTCCAACAGTGTCAATTTGATCAGCAGCAATTCCTTTTTTAACGAGTGCCTCTTTAAGCGCCATTGCACGTTTCTCACTGAGTTTTAAGTTGTATTTCTTCGATCCACGCTTATCTGTATGACCTTCGATGACAATTCGACTCTGTTTGTTGTTGTTCAAAAAGGTAATTAATTGAGGTAACTTATCGAGGCTGTCATTCAAGTTGTACTTGTCAAATTCGAAATAGAAAATGGGTGCTTCAAATGAGTTCACGAAGGCGAAAAATTCCGAGGAATCTGGTTTTTCTACTTCAATTACTTCTCGCTCGATAACGTATTCAATGAAATACATGTCATCATCTCCAGCTCCTCCCTTGCGATTCGATGTGTATCTGGCTGTACTGTCAGAATAATACTGAAAGTTAAATTCGTCTCTCGGGCCATTTACAGGAGACAATACGTGCTCAATTTCTCCAAATCCATCGGCTGTAATTTTCGATTTGTAGATATCCAATCCTCCGAAACCAGGGAGACCGTCTGATGAGAAACTGAAAAGACTGTCATCGAGAAAGATAGGATACATTTCATCAGCGTCCGTATTGAACTTCGAGAGTGGAGTAGGCTTTGTCCAAGTTCCTCCATTTAATTGACTCATGTACAAGTCCGCTCCATTTGTTTTGGGACCAACTTTTGAAAAAATGAGTTGATTTCCTTCGCTGTTCAAAGCTCCGTGAGCGCACGAGGTGGTGTCTTCATATCCTGAGTACTTCCACGGTTGTAATTCACGAATGCTTAGCGTCGATTGATCGAAGATGCCTTTGTACAAGTGCGGAACCATGTCAATTGGCTCTCTTGAAAGCGGACGAGCAACTGTCACCCATACCTCGGAAGTCGTTTCGTTCAATGTAAATGAGGTAATGGCCGCATCTCTAAACTCTTCGTCGAGCGTAATGATGGTTGGTTCATTGTTGATGCGTACGAAAGGACGAGCAAGAACGAGTTCGGCATCGTTGATTTTTGATGCTGTAACGAATGATCCGGTGCTGTCTTGTCCAACTTCGCTGAATTCAATGACACCTTGATCAAGGTACTTTTCTCCGGTGATATTCGCTTTTGCGTTGTTTCCTTCGAGTAAACGATTCCGTACAATATCGGCAGGAATTTCTGAGGTCACCAAATCACAGGACGCAATTTTGTGCTTTACGTCGTACTCGTTATCCAAGGATTGATACTTCAAATAGGAGGCACGAGCCTTGTCGTAATTTCCAACTCCAAAATTCGCTTCTCCATTCATGAAATAGAAGAACGGCTCTACTTTAGTCGTTTTCAGTAGCGAATCAGAAATGGGGAGACAATTTTTGAAATCTCCCGTGATATAGTAACCATATCCCAAACGCTTATATTCTTCCAAAGGAAGAGGCATTTCTCGGGCGATCTCAGCAAACATTTCTGTTGATCGCTCATATTCGTATTTGAAGAACAACTTATTCGCTTCACGAATGGATTGTCCCCATGATGCCAGCGATATGCAGCAGGCAATAGTGAGCAGAGTGGTTTTCATATGTGTGGAGGATTCGTGTCTAAACTTAATAGCGTGGAGAGTAGATACGATTGCGTTTCAACCAAGGAGTTTTACTTCTTCTGTTCAAACGTGAAAATACTTGATATTCGAGGAATACTTCGTGCGATCCTGAAGAATAATCGCCGATGTCAGAAAGGGTATAATCATAAGAATATCCAATTCGCATCGGTCCAATTTGTCCTCCAATCATTGCTACGATAGCATCTTTATGTCGGTAAGAAGTTCCCATCCAGAAAACGCGCTTGTATTCAAGAATCAATGAACCGTCTACTTGAAAGTTCGTTGTTTCAATCATTTGGGCGAGGGTAGAGGTCTTGAGCAAAAAGCGTTCGTTCAAAACAAAATTGTATCCTGCCAAAAGGTAGTACGTTCTTACCAATGGGTTCGTAAATGGAATGTTGTAGTCGTACAAGTCGCGTTTCAATTGAACAAGGTTGTGCGCTGAAATTCCTGCATATCCGCGGTTTTTGTAGTGATAATACACCCCAACATTCGCATCTGGTACCAATTGATTATTGAAACCACGAAGCACAGCTGGATCTTCAGGTAGGTACGTCGTTAGCTGATTCACGTCAATCATGTGTTGCGTGAGCGAGATTCCCAGACCAAAACCAATCTGATGAGTTCTACGACTGTCCAATTTTAAATGATAGGCTGTATTGAAGTCGAAACCAGTTCTTCTGCTAGGTCCAGCAACATCGTTAAAGAACAATCCACCGATGGCCATTTCGTCGGAAAGCATGGCGTGACATGAAGCCGATTGAGTTGTTGGAGAGCCAGGATAGTTTACCCATTGCTTTCTGTAATTCAACTGGATTGGGATATAATCTTTGGCTCCAGTGGCACCCGGGTTCACGAGCATCTCATTGAACAAATATTGGGATGTAAGCGCAATTTGCTGTGCTGAAGCACTAGCAGTAAACCCAATAAAAATGATGAATAAATACGTTTTCATTTTTTCTTATCTTAAGATTGTAATTGTTCCTTTTAAGTTTTCTCGATCTGGGACTCCGAGATTGATAACCCAGTAATAAACGGCAGCTGGTGATTCAGCTCCTTTTGATCTTCCATTCCATGGTTCGTATAAACCTTGTGAGTGGTAAACACGAGTTCCCCATTTGTTGAAGACTTGTACATCTGCATCTGGATAGAGCTCCATGTTGTCGATAACCCATGTGTCGTTGTAGTTGTCTCCATTTGGAGAAAATGCCGTCACAGGATCAATACATCCATTTTCGTCTTTTGATACAAACACCGAATCAACACCTGTACACCCAAGAACATCGGTAACGATAACGGAGTAGTACTGATTGGAAAGTTGAAGGTTCACATCTGAAATATCACCATTCGACCATAAATAAGTGTACCCTTCATTTCCTCCGATAGGATAAACAAAAGCGATTCCGTCATTTTGGTCGATACATGTAACAGGTGTGTGATCAAAACTCATGGTGATTTCGTTCGGCTGTCCGAGTTCTACTGTAATCGAATCTTGACATCCTTTTGTATCCGTAGCAATGAGTGTGTAAATATCGCTAGGCACATTGATAAGGTCTTCAGAGGTTGCTCCGTTTGACCAAAGTGTAGTATATCCAGGATTTCCTCCTGTAATGTCCACGTTGATGTTACCATCTGATCCTTGGAAACAACTTACTACGTTAAAGTCATAGTCGATAACCAATTCTTCTGGCTCAGGAAGAACGAGGAACATTTCGTAGAAACAGTTATTCGAATCAAGAATTTCCAATTGATATGTTTCGGCAGGGAATCCAACCAAATCTTCTGTTTGAGCAGACAATGCAAAGTTCGAATTGAACCATGAAAAGCTATATGGCGCTGTTCCTCCGATTGGAGAGATGTCGATAATTCCGTCGGATAAACCGAAGCATGTAACAGGCGTAATCGTTTCATTGAGCGTTACAGCGTCTGGCTCTTCCACAAGAAGTACATCAGACAATTGACAACCGTTGAAATCCGTTGCTGTAAAAATGTATGTTCCTGCAGTAAGATCGATGATTGTGGAAACAGTATCTCCATTCGACCACTGATAGCTGTATGGAGAAGTACCACCATTCACGGTAAGATCAATTTCTCCATCCGTTCCATTTTTACAAAGAACATCAGTAACAACTGCTGAGTAAGAAAGACTTTCTAACGGTTCCGTTAGTTCCAAGTTATCGTCAATGGTACATCCATTCGCATCAGTTACTGTTACAGAATACAATCCCGCGGTGAGCAAGTTAATATCTTGTGTAATGGCAGAAGTGTTCCAAGAATAAGTATAGTTCGGAACTCCACCCGTTACGGTTAAGTCAATTGATCCTGTATTGTCTCCGTGACAAAGAATGTTAACTCCGTCCATTGTTGTAGCGAGTGCAGGAGGCTCGTTAATATCGACAGTATCAACAAACGTACATCCATTTTCATCCTCAATTTCGAAACGATACGAATCAGCAGGATATCCAACTAGATCTTCCGATTGAACACTCAAATTAAAAGTTGAGTTTGACCATACAAAGGTATAGGAACCTGTTCCTCCCGTTGGTGTTAAATCGATGATTCCGTTTGATTCACCAAAGCAATTCACATCTGTAATTGTGCTCGTAGCCGTAAGTGGGGAAGTAGGTTCGTTGATCGTTACAGCATCGTTGTATAAACAACCGTTCGCGTCTGTCACAGTATAACCATAGGTTCCCGCAAGTAAATTTGTAATATCCTCAGTGGATTGACCCGAAGTCCATGATACAACGTAACTAGGTGTACCTCCAGAAATTGTTAGGTCGATTGATCCTGTATTGTCTCCGTTACACAAAACATCAACAGAGCTAAAGATGACAGTAATAGGTACGGGTGGTTCCGTAATTTCTTGAGATATTGAGGCAATACAGTTGTTTGCATCTTCAACAACACATGTGTATGTCTCAGCAACCAATCCACTCAGGTCTTCAGAAGTTCCAATTGATACTGAATTAGAATTGGTCCAAGCGAATGAATACGTTCCGACACCTGTTCCTCCAGAAACAGATAAATCAATTTCTCCATCATTCCCACCATTACAACTTACATGGGTTGGTATGGTAGATAAAGCCAAAGCAGGTGGTTGATTCACTGTTGTAACTGGAATATTGAGTTGACATCCTTTTGAATCTGTAACTGTTACCGAATAGTCGTCAGCAACCACATTGCTTAAGATCGGTCCAGACTCAGCAAATAAGGTCGTACTGTTCGACCACTGGTATGTGTATCCAGGCGTTCCTCCAGAAGGTGTAAATTCCAAACTTCCTGTGGCATCACCGTTACACAAAACGTCTGTAGTACTAACAACTCCCGATAAAATCGTTGGTTGCGCGACGTTGTACGAATTGAAAGAAGTACAGCCGTTGGCATCTGTAACTGTGACATCATATACTCCAGCACCCAATCCTACAAGATCTTGGGTTGTTTGCGCATTACTCCAAGAATAGCTGTAAGAAGTTGTACCACCTGAAACCGTAATGTCGATCGCTCCATTTGTTCCTCCAAAACAAGAAGGGTTCGAAATAGATGCTGATACCGCCATAGGCTCATTGGGCTGATCGATGATGAAGTCTTTACTCGCTGTACACAGGTTTACATCAGTAACCGTCAATGTATAATTTCCGGCTAAGGCACTGGTTAAATTCTGAGCTGTAGAAGAGGTCGGACCTGTCCAATTGAATGAGTAATTTGGCGTTCCTCCGTTAATCGTTGTATTGATTTCTCCAGTTGCTTGAGTGGAGCAGAGGACATCGGTAACAGAACCACTAATAGAAATAGGATCTGGTGAATTGATAATCACTCCACCCGTAACAACACATCCTGTTGTTTCATCTTTGATGTTAACAGTATATCCGCCTGCAGGTAGATTTGAGATTGTACTCGAAGTTTGCGTACCACTTTGGATCACTCCATTTGACCACGTGTATGTGTACGGACCAAAACTAGGTACAATGATCGAAATCGTTGCCTGTCCGTCAAAAGCTCCGTAACACGAAACGTGTTGCGCTGTTGCTTGAATCGTTGGACAGCCAGGAGGAGGTGTACTGCCATTATTTGCAGAAACAATTCCCGATAAAAATGACCCGAAAAAGAGAGTTAAAATTGCTTTTTTAATCATCACTAGCTTATCTTATAATTGTAATTGTTCCTGTGTATTCATCGTTTGCTTCATTTCCTAAAATGATAATGTAATAGTACACTGCCGAAGGGAGAGGATTTCCGTTGTACGTCCCATCCCATGGCTCATAAGGTATTTGCGTATCGTATACTTCATTACCCCATTTGTTGAAGACTTTAATTACTGCATCTGGATACAATTCAATGTTTCGAATAACCCATGTGTCGTTGTAATTATCTCCGTTTGGTGTAAATGTGTTTGGTGTGTTGATACACTCATCTGGATTCATTTCTATCTCAAATGAGAATGGCATTGTACAGCCGTTGTTATCCGTAATGATCACGTCATAAACTCCAGGTGGTACATCTTCCAAGAATTGTGATGTAGCTCCAGTCGACCAACTATATGTGTACTGTGGAGTTCCACCGTAAGGGTAGACGAAAATATCACCGTCTGTTTGGTCAATACAACTCAAAGGATTGATTTCAAACTCAATTCCAATTTCACTTGGCTGATTGATGATGGCAGAATCTCTAACGATACACCCTTGATTATCGGTAACAGCATATGTGTATACTCCAGTTGTTAATCCTGTCAAGTCTTCCGTTGTTGCTCCTGTATTCCACAAGTACGTGTAAGCAGGAGATCCACCAGTCGTTGTAACATCAATTGCTCCATCTGCTCCGTCGAAACAAGAAGCATCGGTAACAACTGCACTCGTAAGGAATGGAGTAGGTTCACCTACCGTAATTGTTTGCTCAACAATACATCCGTTGTTGTCGCGCACTCGAATGAAATAATCTTCAGCAATCAATGAGTCCAATAATTCACTTGGATTATTCAAGAAGATTGAGTTTTGATTCCCCCAATCAAAGCTGTATGGAGCCACACCGCCTGAAACAGTCATTTCAATCGATCCATCATCGTATCCATAGCAACTCGCGTCAACTACCACAAAAGAAGTGGTTAATGCTGTTGGTTCGGTAATGGTAGCTCCTGTAAACGCTGTACAACCTTGTGCATCTGTTACGGTAAGTGTGTACGTTCCTGCAGGTGCACCGATTAAGTTCGGAGTAGAATCTCCATTCGACCAGTTGTACGTGTATGGTCCTGTTCCGCCTTGCACAGATGTTTCAATTTCACCATCCGATGTACCGTTACATTTAACATCGGTAACAAGTGTTGTAACCATCAATGGAGCATTTGGTTCATCTACAGTGAAGGTCATTGAGTCGACACATGCATTGCCGTCTGTGGCAGTAAGTGTGTAGTCTCCTGCAAGCAATCCACTGATATCTTCTGTTGTTGATCCATTTGACCAAGCGAAGTTATATGGGAAAGTACCTCCAGAAACCGTTGCGTCAATAGCGCCATCATTGATTTGGAAACAATTCGCATCGTCGATAATTCCTGTTATTGATAATGGTGCAAGAGGCTCTGCGATTGTTGCGGAAACAGTGCTCTCACAACCGTGGTCATCCGTAACAATAACGGTATAAGTATCTGCAAATTTATCCGAGATGTCTTGAGTGGTATCGGTCATTACGACGTTTACACCATTCGACCATAGTTGACTGTAAGGAGCAGTTCCTCCTGCAATTGTCAAGTCGATGGCTCCAGTGTTTGATCCGTGACAGTCAACATCTGTGACAACTGTACTCAAGGTTACTGGCGCTGCAGGCTGACTCAACGTTAAGTTGTCTGTAATGCTACATCCATGACTATCCGTAACCGTTAATTCGTAGTTTCCTACGGGTAGATTCGTGATGTCAGCTGTCGTTTGACCTCCGCCTGTCCATAAATAATTGTAAGGAGCGGTTCCTCCAGAAACAGCTGAAGAAATGCTTCCAGTTGATTCTCCAAAACATAGAATATCAACACCTGAAAGAGTCAGTGATAAATCCGCTAATGGTTCATCCAATTGATATGAATAAGTATCTGTACATCCGTTTGCATCCGTTACCGTGAGGTCGTAGTTACCAGCAGTTACCGCTGAAAGAATGGAACCAGTTGTTCCGTTTGACCATGCGTACGAATAGTTTGGTGTACCTCCAGCAATTCCTGGATCAACTGCACCTGTTGCTTGACCGAAACACAAGATGTCTGTCACAAGTGAAGTAGAAGATAGTGGAGATACTGGTTCACTAATCACTTGTGATATCGTTGCTTGACATCCTTTTGAGTCAGTAACAAGCAAGTTGTAGGTTTCAGCGACTAAGTTGGCGATATCTTCCGTTTGCATTGGAAGTACAATTCCTCCAGCGTTCGTCCAAGTGTATGAGTATCCTCCAGGAATATTTCCTCCTGTAGTTGTGATATTAATTGCTCCAGTATTCGATCCGTGGCAATCAACATCTGTGAAATTGTCTACCGTAAGGGCTAAAACATTTGCAGGTTCATTGACTGTATAACTTTGAATACTTTGACATCCTTTACTATCCGTAATAGTGAGTGTATGAACTCCAGCTCCAATATTGATAATGTCTTCCGTCGTTTCTCCTGTATCCCACAAGTAGGTGTATTGAGGAGTTCCACCAAAGGTTCCAACTTGAATGGCTCCAGTGAGGTTGTTTTTACAGTCAACATGAGTAATTGCTCCTGATTGACCTAAGACATTTGGCTCTTCAATTACAAATGTTTGTGTAGCGATACAGCCGTTATCATCAGAAACAGTCAAATCATAGGTTCCTGCTCCTAATGTAAATTGGTCTTCCGCTCCAGGAACCAATCCACTTCCGTTAGCCGTTGTCCATGTATAGGTGTAGTTTCCAGATGTTGTTCCTCCCGAAACGGTAACATCAATTACACCGTCTGCATTTCCATTACACGAAGCGTCCTGCGTAGTGGATAAAATTTCAACCTTCGATGGCTCGGTAATGGTTGCCGCAGCAAAGTAATTACATCCGTGAGAATCATGAAGGATAAGCGAGTATGTACCTGCTGTTAATCCTGTTGGGCTTGCTGCTGTTGATCCATTTGACCAAACGTAGTTGAACGTTGCAGGATCATAAGTTGTTTGGATCATTTGTGTGTTGATCGCACCGTCATTTCCGTCAAAACAACTGACATCCGTAGTCGAGATAATACTCAAGTCAGGGATGGCTTCGGAGAACATCGAAAATTGGAAACTCGGATCTGAGAACGTACTAAATCCTTCCAAACTCCAGGTATTATCGTACCAATCATAGGTAAAGTCGGCGAGAGGTAAACTCACATCCAACAATGGTCCGATTTGCAAGTTAAATCCACTGTATCCAACAGCAGGGATGGTAAATGATGGCGTACAAACCGTAGTTGAACACCATTTGAATGGGTTACTCCATGATGGACATGGGTAAGGAATCGAAATACAAATCTCTGGTACTGTAATAGCAGGTGTGATTTCGATTGGTGGAATTTCTAAACCGAATGCAAGTGCCTGCATTACTACTTCAATGGAAACAGAATCATAAGTATGGTTCCTGAAAATTCCGTCAATAGAATAGGTGGGTTGAATATCGATCTGGTTGTAATAACACGGATACCTATAAGTCAGCGTTCCTCCAATTTCTAGATTGATAATACTACTCGTTCCGGAAGGACCAGAGGTGCCATCGGGTAGGGTAGAGGTGTATTCCACGGGGACAGGGAATTGATATTGTCCGTATACTTTAGGTGTAAAGTCGAAACACTGCTTGTTTTCAATTTTAAAAACAATTTCCGTTGAGAAAAAGTTCCAGCTAAGTGTTGCCAAACCTAATAGATCTTCAGAACCAGAAAGGTTTCCGAGTACAGGACCAACGGGTGGTGGCAAATTACCTAGTAAGGCAAAAACGGATAATGAAATGTTTAGGTACTCAGGATCTGGACCAACACCTCCACCACAAGCAAACATGTCTCCGGTAACAGGATCAACAAAATCACTTGTTTCAACATAAGGCAAGTCCAATATTCCTTCCAATCCAAAGTTTCCTAGAGGATCATTTGGAATGATTGACGTACTGACAGGGAGTCCAGGAATGGATTCAACTGGTCCAAAAGAAAGCGGTCCAGCAGAAATAGTCAAGAAATCTGCCTGAGTTTGATTAATGGTAAATATGTTAATGTTGATCAACCCAGTGTTAAAGCTAGGAATCACAGGGAAAGTCGTACATCCAAAGACACAAACGGTGGCGGATAAACCAAATCCCATCGAAAAATAGAAATCCAAAGAGGCTTCCCCAGCGGTTGGGTATCCTGTTTCTAAACTTGCTCCAGGTAATACTTCGTAATCTGTTTCGATTAAAACTTCGTCTCCAGGATCGTATGTTCCATCGTCTGTTACGGTGTTGGTGATATCAATTGGGTAATCGACCTCTACCGTTCCGGCAGAGAATCCATTCAAAGAGAAATCCATCCCGATGTTTCCGTTGATATGTCCATTAATTGCCGCACCAAAACTTTGTCCAAGTATCGTTACGATTCCCGCGTTTCCTGTACCAAAGGTTTCATTCCAACTGGTTCCAAAGAGATTAATCGTTTGATCAATGGTAATAGCGTTGAAGGATGGACCGAACATGTTCTGTACACCACTTTGAAACGGAACCGTGTGTATTTCCTGCTGAGTTTGCCCGAAGCTATACGTTGAGAGTAGGAAAGTCAACGTAAACAAAAATCGAGCTGCTGTATTACTTTTCATCTTGATTGATGTTGAGTTGAATAGATTGGATGGTTGTTAGGATGTCAGACTCAATGAGTTCTTCCAATTTTGTTGGGTAGGTAATGTTTAACCAAAGCGTTTTGTTTAAATCTCCCGCGTATACCATGTATCGGATGAAATCAACATCGCTTGTGACAAAAGACGATTTGTAGTAGATCCCTTTCACGCCATTATCGCTCACAAAACTTTGTTTCTCAATAAAAGTCAGACCGTTTTTTCGAAAAAAGTCGTCAGTCATGCCTTCACTAATTTTAATGTAGTTGGCATTGTCGATCATGGTCATGATGATACCACTGCTTGCTTCATAATGAATGTACCCATTGAATTTATCCGTTGGCTCGAAACCTTCTGGTGGCGTGATCAACGACAAGTTGGTCTCTACCTTTTCTGGAAGATTGACAACGAGTGAATCGCTATTGTTTTTATTTTCAGGCTCTTGAGGATCGGTCGATTGTCCCAAAGAGATGTGAGGGGTCAAGAGCAATAATAGCCCAAAAAGTAGCGAGTTTTTCATAACATTAGTCAGTATTGCGCGATAGTAGTGGACAAAATTAGGACAAATTTGCCAAAGGGAAGGCTTTTTTTTAACATATTTTGGATTTTTATAAAAACGGTTTAATCAGACTTGTATGTTTCGATTATTTCTCGTGTCTTTGTATCGCTTAATTTTTACGTAAATTATGCATACCTAGTACTTATGAAATATATTTAGCTGATGAAGAGGTTTTTAAAAATAGCTGTGCTTCAATTTTTTTCCATCTTAATTGTTGGGAACACTTTAGCTGCCGACCGATTTTGGGTAGGTGGTTCTGGAGACTGGAATGATAACAACCATTGGTCAGCGACAAGTGCAGGTGGATCGGGAGTTTCTATTCCTGGACCTACCGATAATGTGATTTTTGATGCAGCTTCTGGTTTAACAGCTACAAGCGTTGTCAATTTGAATGCTGCTATTACGGTTATCGACTTCGATTTTTCTGCGGTAACGACTTCATTCACATTTAATTCAAATGGATTGTCAATTGAATTTACTGGATCGGTTACTGGAAATACGGCAGGAGTATTATTTACAGGAACGTGGTTGCCAATCGACTTAAACACAACCCTTGTCGGGGAAACGTTTACTTCAGGCGGAACAATTTGGGTGCAGGATTTCATCACAACGGGAGAGCAAATCACCTTCGTGGATGATTTCAGTAACGGAACAGGAATGGTTCAAGTTGATTCGGGAGGAGTTGATCTTACTGGGATTAATTTTGAGTGTGGAGAGTTCTTGTCGTCATCCAACGGCACGAGAGCAATCGACCTAACAAACGCGACGATTAATGTCAACTTGGGGGCTTGGACAATTGATTCTACGAATCTCACATGGACTGCTACAGGTTCAGAAATTATCCTAGGTAACAACGCAGGATTAGGGGCGTTTTCAGGTGGTTCGCTTCCGTATGGTTTTCTGCGTTCTGTTTCTGCAACCCTGTTAGAATATGATGGTAATAACTCATTCGGATTGTTTGAGTTAGTCCCTTCAAGTACCTTTGAAATAAATAACGGAGATACGCTTTCTACGGATTCATTGATTGCTTCAGGATCTTGTGCTTCGCGGTTGATCATTAAAACAACTCATGGTGGACCAAATGGATTCATTAATAAAACTGGATTTAACAGTTTATCTCTCACAGGTCTCGACATCGATAACGTTGATGCTGTAGCGCCTGCGACCTATAATGTTAGCTTTTCGGCTGTGCAAAATGCAAGTGGATGGACGCTAAACTTTACTAAGTTCTTCTGGATTGGAGATAGTGGAGATTGGAACGATTTAAGTCATTGGTCGTTCAGTTCTGGTGGAACAATTGCTGGATGTCTTCCTTATATTTCGGATTCGGTTTTCTTCGATGCGAATTCATTTACATCGACGGGACAAGAGGTTGTTGTAGACGATACGGCCTTTTTTGGAGCAATGCATTGGCAAAACATCGTGGGGAATCAAACGTTAAGTTTGGATTCGAGCATTTGGGCGTACGGTGATGTGCGCTTGCATCCCAATTTGACACTTATTCGAAACACGATCATAAGTGCGGTTCAGTTTAATGATCAAGCTGATTTATTCCCGAATTCCGCAACAATAGATGCTTCCATTTCATTGGTGATGCCGTCACCATCTACCTCTCTGAATCTTCAAGGAGACCTCGTGATGAGTGATACATCTAGTATTATTCTATTCAATGGAAAGTTCGCTACACTCAATAATTCCTTGAAAACGGGAACGTTCTTTACGGCAAATGATCCGTCAACGGCTGTTGATAATCGCGAAGTAGATTTCGGTAGTTCAACGATTGAATTGGTGTCACAGTTTAGTTCGCTTGGTGATACGTCGATTGTTTTTGATGCAGGGACATCGCATGTTCTAATTGGTGATACCATGAATTTTGACAATGCTCTTTCTACGGAAGGATTGACTTTTCATGATGTAACCATGAACTTTACACCGTTGAATATAGGACCATTTCCATTGTTGCAAGCTGTGAGAGGTTCAAATACGTTTAACAAATTGGAAATCATCAAGGGATCGCATGTGTATTTGCAAGAAAATGCAACACAAACCATTAATGATAGTTTGATTATGCAAGGAAATTGTCTGGATTCGATTTGGTTGCGCTCGCTTGACACAACAACAAATGTTCAGGCATTGATCAATAAAACGGTCAGTTCGGATGTCCTTTCGGAATGTGTGAACCTCGGGGGAATTCGTTATGTGAACCCATCTGCCGTTACTTTCTTCTCAACAGATTTAGGAAATAACACCAATTGGGTGTTTAGTTCCATCACGCCAACAACTGCAGATTTCACCTTCTTTGGAGCATCAGGAAGTGTATGTTTCGGTGATACCGTCTTCTTTAATAATACTTCCACTGCATTCTCCGGAAATCAAAACGACTTATTCATGCAATGGTCGTTTAACGATGATACACTTGGATTCGTTCCTGATACCAACGCACATATATTTAATGGTAGTGGCGATTTCAACGTGACACTTCAAACGGAATACACCAACTTTTGTACGGATGAAATTACGCAAGTTGTAACGGTAAATGAGCCTATCGTCTTTTTAGCTACAGATGAATTCGACCTCGAAATTTGTGCAGGCGAAGAAGTGACTTTTGAGGCAAGTAGTCCAGTTGATGGAACGGAATTCGAATTTTTCTTAAACGGTACTTCTGTGCTTGGGCCAGGTGTAAATGATACGCTCTTTGTCACGACAGGACTGGCGGATGGAGATACGGTGAGTGCCCAGAGTTTCTTGAGTGGATGTGCAAGTGATTCGATTCCACAGTTAGAGTTTGTGGTGAACGCACTGCCTACGTTTACAATGGTATCGTCGGATAGTGACACAACGATTTGTGCGGGCGATTTTGTTTCATTTACAGGAATTGGCGGTGCTTCAACAGATTTGTACCAGTACCAAGTAAATGGTTCGAATGTGACGAGTATGACCTTGGATAGTACATACAGCACGGCCGCATTGAACGATAATGACGTAGTAACATTGTTTAGCCAGACAACAGACGGTTGTATCGACTCTTCATTCATGACTTTTAACGTGGATGCTTTGCCAACAACGGCACTTACGTCAACGGAATTGGGGACGATTATTTGTCAAGGAACAAACGTCACGTTTACGGCGAGTGGAGCTACAACGTATGAGTTCTTCATTAATGGAGCATCTCAAGGTGCAGCATCAACGACTACCACCTTCTCAACATCGTCGCTTACAGCTTCAGATACCGTTTCTGTGATGGGATATTTAGCTAGCGGCTGTTCGTTCGAAGCACCTCAGAAATTTAGTTATAGCTTTATCGCGACACCAACAATTACTTTAACTTCTTCGGATAGTGATACAACAATCTGTAGTGGAGAAACAGTAAACTTTAGTGCTTCGGGTGGTGCAAACTACGAGTTCTTTATTGATGGTGTTTCGCAAGGTACTCCTTCACCGGTTACCAACTTTTCTACATCGAGTTTAACCGATGGACAGGTCGTTTTTGTAGTCGGTGACTTGGGTGGTTGTCCTGGAGTTTCTTCGAGTATGACGTTTACTGTAACACCGAGTCCAACAACGGTTCTTTCGAGTAGCGATGTGGATCATATTATTTGTCAAACCGACTTAGTAACCTTTACGGGAAGTGGTGCAACGAATTACGAATTTTTCATAGATGGAGTGTCGCAAGGACCTGCTTCAACGAATAATACCTTTTCTACAAGTACCTTAATCAACGGGCAAACGATTGTTGTGAGTGGAGAGACGAACGGATGTGTGGTTCAGGATCAGTTGACGTATACCGTACTCAGCACGCCATCCATCAGTTTGTTTTCCGATGATGCTGACAATATTATATGTACGGCTGAACCGATCACTTTTACAACTGGAAATGGAGCTTCGTATCAATTATTCGTGAATGGGTCGCCATTTGGATCGCCTCAAACGTCTTCTAATTTTGTGAATCCAGCACTCCCTGTTGGAACGAATTCAGTTTTTGTTGAAGGAACAGGAGCAAACGGATGTACATCAACGAGTTTACCGGCATTGTCGGTTACGGTAAATCCAATCCCAACGGTTACGATAACGAGTTCGGATGCGGATGATATTATTTGTGCTGGAGAATCAGTAACATTCACAGGGAACGGAAGTAACCAATTCCAGTTTTTCATTGATGGTGTGGCGCAAACAACTTTATCAACAAATGCGACATTCACAACAACTTCATTGGCAAATGGAGAAGCGGTTGAAATTATCGGGTCTTCGCTCGGATGTACAGCTTCTTCAGGTGTTATTACCATGACAGTTAATCCTGTGCCAGTGGTAACAATGATCAATACTGATCCGAACAATATTTGGTGTGCTAACGAGGTTGTTGACTTCGAAGCAAATGGCGCAGCGAACTACGAATTCTTCGTGGATGGTGTATCTCAAGGGGCTTCATCTCCAACGAACACAATCAATTCATCAAGTTTCCCTGTTGGAACATATACGGTAGAAGTTGTGGGTGAGCAAACAAACTGTTTCGCATCAGCGTCAATTGGCGTGATTGTTAATCCGCTTCCTGTTCCAACATTAGTTTCTTCAGATATCGATGATATTATTTGTGCTGGAGAATCGGTAACGTATACTGCAGGTGGCGGTGGAACATATGAGTTCTTTGTAGATGGTGTTTCTCAAGGAACGTCATCAGCAATTAGCTCTTTCACCACATCGAGTTTGGCAAATGGAAATGTAGTGTCTGTTGTGGTAACTTCCTCTGGAGGATGTACTGAAAGTACGTTGGGTGGAGTGATGACGGTAAACCCAATTCCGTCGGTTAACTTGACAAGTTCCGATCCTACAAATGAGATTTGTATTGGGGAGAGCGTTACGTTTACTGCTACTGGAGCCACTGATTATGAATTTTTCGTGAATGGAACATCTCAAGGAAGTCCATCTACGACATCAACATTTACAACTACGTCACTTTCCAATAGTGATGTCGTAAGCGTCTCGGGATCATCGTTGGGTTGTGCAAATAACTCTTCTGGATTGAGTTTCATTGTGTACGATTATCCTGTCGTTTCATTGTTAAACAACGGAGATATTCAAATTTGTTCAGGTGAGTTAACGGACCTCGAAGCGTCTGGGGCGGGAACGTATCAATTCCTTGTAAATGGAAACCCTACAGGACCATTTTCGCCGAGTACATCATTTACAGATCCTTTATCCAATGGGGATGTCGTAACTGTTTCAGGAGAGTTGAATGGCTGTGCTTCTACATCTACAGATAGCTATACATTCACTGTATTTGATTTTCCAATTATATCAACCGTTTCAAGTGATGCGGATAACATCATTTGTTTAAACGAGACGGTTACGTTCACGGCTTCATCAGCAATGACGTATGATTTCATGTTGAATGGAACAGTACTTCAGTCAGGAGCGGCAACTTCATTCTCCATTAATACATTGGAAGATGGTGATGTGATTTCGATTGTTGGTTACAATGGTGATTGTCCATCTACTCCAGATACCTACACCTTTACGGTGAACAGTATGAACTTAGATTTGCAAGCTTCGCCATCCAACCTGATTTGTGAAGGAGAGGCAGTAACGTTTACGGCATCCGGTGGAGATAACTACGAGTTTTTCTTGAATGGAGTTTCAACGGGACCAATGTCGGCAAACAATACGTATACGAACACGACGCTTGCTGATTTGGATGAAGTAACGTTTACAGCGAACAATCTGACAACAGGATGTACGCAAGCATTGGGAGATTTCATCATCATGAATGTTATTGACGAACCGCTTATTACCGCATTATCATCTACCGATTTTTGTGAGGGTGACTCTGTTGTTTTGGTGAGCCCTGTACCGTACGGTAATCAATGGTACTTAAATGGAACGGCGATTTCTGGTGCAACAGATTCATCATACGTTGCCTACACGAGTGGCGTTTACTCCTTGGAAATTGCATCAGGAGGAGATGGTTTGGTGTGGTCATTCGGACAAAATGCAAGTGGATCACTTGGAAATGGAACGAACTTCAACAGTACAGATCCTGTTCCAGCATCATCTGCTCAAAGTTTTGACGAATTGACTTCTGGATATGAATTTGTGCTTGGAGTTACAACCTCAGGTGAGTTGTATGCGTGGGGAGACAACAGCGCAGGACAACTAGGAGATGGAACATATACTTCGAGTAACGAACCGCAAATAGTGCCCACTTTGAGTAATATCAAGACGGCTGCAACTTCAGAAGCAAGTTCAATGGCGGTAACGAATGGAGGAGAAGTGTATGTTTGGGGAGATAACTTCCAAGGACAATTGGCTACAGGAAACACATCAGTGATTAACTTCCCATTCTTGAATACGACGTTAACAAATATCGATTCGATTGCAGGTGGGAAGAATCACTTCGTACTGCTCAAAACGGACGGAACGGTATGGACAGTTGGAAACAATGATTTTGGACAATTAGGACAAGGAGATTTGATTCCTTCCTTTAGTGCGGTTCAAGTTCCTGGATTGGCAAGTATTGTTTCGGTAGGAGCAGGAGAGTACCACAGTTTTGCGATTGATGCAAGTGGTGACTTGTATGTTTGGGGAAACAACAGTTCAGGGCAACTCGGACTGGGGGATGTGAACAACCGATTGAACCCAACGCTTTCAGGTTTGAAGAACATTGTCAATGCGCAAGGAGGAGCAAGTCATAGTGCTTTCTTGAGTTCTCAAAATAAAGTATTCACATCTGGAGAAAATGGATTTGGACAATTGGGAACAACAACATTTACCGCTTCATTAGTACCTGTACAGGTTGATGTGGTAGGCGCAACAATGATTTCAGCAGGAGAGTACACTACACTCGTGAAACGTACCGATAATTCCGTGTTTGGATTTGGAAACAATACGGAAGATCAACTTTCTTCTCAAACAGGCTTGTCTGTTCCAACACCTGAGCATATCAACGATTTGAACGGAGTTGGTTTCATCGAAGCAGGAAAATACACATCTCACTTCATCGCGACCGAAGAACAAAGTTGTCCTTCGGTAGGAGTTACCGTAAATACGCTAGCCGCTCCAACGGTGACTATTTCTGTGAATGTCGATACGTTAACGGCTACTGCTGGGGTTTCATATCAGTGGTATCTTGGAGGAAATGTAATTCCAGGCGCTACGAATCAAACGTATGAAGTGACTACTTCAGGTACGTATCAGGTGGAAGTGACGTTCGCAAATGGTTGTACAGGAATCTCGTCCGTGCACACACACAGCATGGCAGATGTTCAAGTTCTTTCTTGGGAGGATGTGAAATTGTATCCGAACCCTGCCAGTCATACGGTTAACTTAACCTTTGAAAACGTGATTTGGGAAAATACAGAATACCGCGTTATCGATGCTTCAGGAAGAGTTGTATTCACGGAAATGATAACAGGAGCAACTACAGCAATTGATATAGAGAACCTAGAAGATGGAATGTATCAACTTGTGCTTGCAAATGGAACAGCAGTAAAAGTGATGCGATTCGTGAAAACGACAAGTTGGTAATATCGAACCATTGAAATTTTATACGAAATGCTCTGGAAACCACCAGAGCATTTTTCTTATTTTGACTTTCCATATGAGTGAAACACTTCTCGACAACGATAATATTGAAGATACCCAATCGGTACCACCATCAAAGAAATTTAAAAGTCGAGTCCCAAGTGATTTAATGATCGTATTGGGTGTCTTGCACATCGTGGCAGGTTTGTTAGCGGTGTTTTATTATTTCTACCTTCTTTACGCAGACTTTAGGGTTTCAGCTGATTACTTAGTGATTCGAGCGGCGTACAATAGTCTAATCTTCTTCTTCGGATTGGTGTTCACCATTGGCGGTTTTGGACTGGTACGACATCGCTTATTCGGTTGGATTTTCTCGTTGGCCGCATCTACGTTTGGAATCATGCTGCCCGCTTTTTTGCTATTGATATCACTCTTTATTCCAGGGCTCACTTGGTCTGTGTCAACTATTTTTGGGTGGCTATTTCTGTTGTTCTTTGGGTTGAGCTTTGCCTTCCTCATTTCTAAAACCATCCGAAAGTTCTATCAACCGACAGTCAAATCCTATGTAAGATCGGGGATTATTCTACTTGTGCTTTCATTCGTTTTTCTGGCACTCCCATTTTTAACCGCTTTATGATGGATAACGAAGAAGTATTGGATCGATTTGGAGATGGTGTGAAAGATGCATCGGCTCAATCTCAAAACTATAGAGGTTGGATTGTATTTGTAGCATTACTTCTACTATTAATCGGAATTTTAAGCCTAATTGGTTTTTTTGTCTGGTGGCCACTTACTCGATAAGAAAATCCCTTCAGCACTGAGCAAGTCTGTCGCGCTGCATTGAGCTTGCCGAAATGAACTGAACAATCCAAGAACGGACTTCGGCTCCGCTCAGCCCTCAGTTTGTGTATTCAGAAAATCGAAAAACGAAGTGATCAGTAAACGCAGTGATCTAATGATCCAATTGTCGGACTTCGGCTCCACTCAGCCCTCGGTTTATCCTTAAACGAAGTGATCAGAAAGCGCAGCGATCGGGTAATCCAACACCTCCCTAATGCAACTTCTGGCGCTTCAATAAATACTTCAACAACACTTCATTATATCCTTCACCAATGTGCGCGGGCATGAAATCAATTCGGTAATCAGCACAACGCATCTCGATATTGTTAAAATAAGCATTGACCGCTTTCGTGTAGTTCTCACGGAACTGACTTGGTTGTAATTTGACCTTTTCTCCCGTTTCCATATCCACAAACTGATACGGTCGGTTTTCAAAGGCGAAATCAATTTCCGCTTTGCGATCTACTGTGTGAAATAGAATTACTTCGTGTTTGTTGTGTTTCAAATGCTGAAGCGCTTGGAAAAATTCATCTAGTTTGTTCGGATCATCCAATAAATCGGAAAAAATAACAATCAGACTTCGTTGATGACATTGTTCTGCGATTTGATGCAGGCATTCAACCGTAGAGGCTGTCTTGTGACTTCCTTTCTCATACTGTGTCAACAACTTCTCCAGTTCGCTGTACAGGTATCGATGATGTCGTTGAGATGATTTTGCTGGCGTATGAATGTTCAATTGCTCAGTGAAGAGCGAAAGTCCTACTGCGTCGCGTTGTTTCCGCATCAATTCAATAATGGAAGCCGCAGCATACACGGAAAATTCCAATTTGTTCTCGTCAGAGTCGGCTGGGTAGAGCATTGAAGAAGAGCAGTCAATCACAAGTTGACAACGCAAATTCGTTTCTTCCTCGTACTTTTTGGTGAACAGCTTTTCGGTTCGTCCATACAATTTCCAGTCGATGTGACGGGTAGATTCTCCCTTGTTGTACAAACGATGCTCTGCAAATTCCACAGAAAAACCATGAAACGGACTTTTGTGAAGTCCAGTGATAAATCCTTCTACCACTTGCTTTGCAAGAATCTCCAAATTCCCAAACTGGGCGAGCTTACCACGTTCAATTGTTTTACTCATACGAACGAAAGATACATAATTTTATGCAGCTGATTTCTTTCTGGCACGTAGAAAAGCATTTGTTAACACACCAATCAAAACGATAGCAATTCCTACTTCCACGAGTAAACTCAATTTTTCTCCAAAGAAGAAAAGCCCAACGATGAAGGCATAGATGATCCCCAAGTATTTGAACGGAGTAATGGTGGCTGCTGCTCCTTCGTGTAAGGCCTTTGTCATGTACACTTGCGCAAATTGGGTGAATACCCCGACAATTAACAAGAGTAGCCATTCGATTCCGCGAGGCATGGTGAATTCAAAGAAGCAGAAGACAATCATCAGTGGAATGGCCACCATCGGGAAGTACATCACAATGACAATCGGAGCGTCGGTTGTGCGCAATTTCATGATGGCGACATAGGCAATTCCTGCAACAAAGGCCGAAATCAATCCCATGCCTAACCAGAAAAATGAAATCTGTTCGAATTCGTGATCGGATGAAATAAATTGATCAAGAGCAATCAGCCCAACTCCTGCGAAGGATAAGATGATGAAGAACCATTGCAACGCCAATACACGTTCTTTCAAGAGAATCATGGCGAGAATTACGGTGAAAATCGGCGATAAATTCTGAACAACAATCGCGATGGCCAATGGAATTTCATGAATGGTGTAAAAGAAGATGGTAAGAGCGATGGTTCCAGCAATTCCACGAATCAGCAACCACTTTTTGTTGACGCCCCACATGGAAAGTCCGCGGTAACGAATCACCGACCAACTGATCACAAACGTAACAACGGAGCGAACCAATACCAATTCGTGTCCCGGATAAACTTGAATGTTGTCAATGATATCTTGATCAGGTCCAGCACCCAGAATTTTCACGAAGAAGTTGACCACCAGAAAGCACAATCCTGACAGAATGATGTATAAGATTCCTTTGTTCACGCCGCAAAAGTACATGGATTTCTCTTCTTCGCAGCAAACAATAAAATTAAATCCTTAGATTAGCGTTAAGAACAGTGTTGTGAAGAAAATAGGACTTATATTAATTTTGTTTTTAGGCGTTTCGGGTGTTTCTCGTGCTCAGTCGATTACACCGAAGTTTACGTATAATGTGGAATTGTGTCTGCCCGTGGCGATGACAAACAAACCCTTTGATGATTTTATGCAGGGATTGGTTGGCGTTTCTACCTATGGTCAATATTCCTTCCCGTTTCATTTAAATGTTGGAGCAGGGGTTCGCTACTCGTATTTCACGATCAACGAATTCAGTGTACCAAGTCCTGTTTCTGGAGGAGTTCATTCTGGATCGGCATTTATGAAAGTCGGATGGGATAAATTTCACACCAATCAGCTTGCTTCCGACTTCGGACTGAAAGTGGGGTATTCTCAAACATTCTTCGATACAGACCTCAATAAAGCGGCCGGTAGTAATCCTGTGCAAGTGGGAAGCTCATTTGCAGAATTCACAGCAGCCTTAATTCTAGCGGCAAACGAACGATCATCGTACCGCTGGATAGTTGGTTATGGAATGCAAGGATTTGGATTCTCACCGCAACAAATCGGTTTGGAAACAAATGGAGGATACGATCCCGATGGATTCAAGCGGATCACGAGCTACCTCGTAGTTGGATTTGGGTACACGTACTATTTCGGAAAATCAAACTAAGTATGTTCGTTCAAGAGAACACCCTCGATGGGATTCGTTCCTATTTCAACCGTTCACTTTCCAGCCAGTTTTCTGAAAATGAGATCAAGTTAATGCTCAAAGTCTTCGTCATGAAGCGAATGAACTTGTCGCAAACCGATTATCTCTTGGCAAAAGACCTGCGTTTTTCGGAATCGGATTTACTGCATTTTCGCTCGTGCATGAAACGATTGCAAGCCAATGAACCTTTTCAATACATTGTTGGGAGCACCGAGTTTTACGGGCTAGAATTGCTTTGCGATAAACGTGCGTTAATTCCGCGTCCTGAAACGGAAGAGTTGGTCGACTGGATTGTTGAATCGGCGGATCGAAATGCTTCCATGAATATCATCGATATTTGTTCAGGTTCTGGATGTATTGCCTTTGCATTGAAATCCGTTCTCAAAGATGCAAAAGTCGAGGCATGGGAATTGTCCGATGAAGCGCTCGGGTTGATTGAGGAGAATACCAATTTTACAGGCTTGGAGGTTCATCGAATGAAAATGGATGCCTTGTCACAGAATTATCCAGCTCCCGATGATAATTACGAAGTAATTGTTTCAAATCCACCCTATATTCCGAACTCAGACCGAGGAAGAATGCATGTCAATGTTTTGGATCATGAGCCAGAAATGGCGCTCTTTGTTGAAGATGATGATCCGTTTATTTTTTACCAGAGAATTGCCGAAGAAGCGATGGATTTATTGAAGGTAAATGGTTGCTTGTATTTTGAGATTCATGAGGATTACGGAGAGGAAATGATCCAACTGCTTTCAAGCTGTGGCTTTGTTAACATTGAGTTGAGGAAAGATTTGCAGGGAAGAAGCCGAATGATCAGAGGACAACGTGTATCTTCACGGCATGAACAAGAATGAAGCGAAAGCCGAGATTGAACGCCTGTCGAAGGAATTAAACAGACACAATCATCTTTATTATGTAGAAAGTAATCCTGAAATTTCAGATTACGATTTCGATATGATGTTGAAGAAATTGCAAGAGCTAGAGGAAAAGTTTCCTGAGTTTGCTTCAGATCTATCTCCAACCAAACGTGTAGGTGGAGATATTACCAAAAAGTTCGAATCGGTGGTTCATAAATACGCGATGCTTTCGCTATCCAATAGCTATTCGAAAGATGAAATTGAAGAATGGGTGGTCCGCGCGAAAAAGCTCGTGGAGGATGATCTGGAATACGTCTGCGAATTAAAGTACGACGGAGTGGCGATTGGAATTCAATACGTAGATGGAAAGTTGGTGCAAGCGGTAACACGCGGTGATGGAACTCAAGGTGAAAACGTGACAAGTAATGTAAAAACCATTCGAACAATTCCGCTTCAGCTTACAGGTGACTATCCACAAGATTTTGAAATTAGAGGAGAAATCTTCTTTCCATTGAAGAATTTCCTCGCGTTGAATGAAAAACGAAGAGAAGAAGGGGAACAAGAGTTCGCTAACCCCAGAAATACGGCGTCAGGAACGCTTAAAATGCAAGACTCTAAGGTGGTTGCGGAACGCGGACTGGATTGTTACCTCTACGGAATTTATGGAGCATCCAATCGTGCAGATGGTCATTTTGAATTAGTAAATAAAGCAGCCGATTGGGGATTCAAGGTTCCTCCGCACAAAAAACGCTTCATCGAAAAAACAAATTCGGTAGAAGGAGTCATGGAATTCATCAACTATTGGGATGAAAAGCGAAAAGAGCTGCCTTTTGAAATTGATGGCGTAGTAATCAAAGTGAACAACTACGATCAACAAGAAATATTAGGATTTACCGCAAAATCTCCTCGCTGGGCGATTGCCTACAAGTTCAAAGCGGAACGCGTAGAAACGATTTTGGAAGAAGTGACCTATCAGGTGGGACGAACAGGTGCGATAACACCCGTAGCCAATTTACAACCGGTGCAGTTAGGCGGAACAACCGTAAAACGCGCTTCACTTCACAATCAAGATCAAATTGAGAAATTGGATTTGCACCTCGGCGATTCCGTGTACGTGGAGAAGGGAGGAGAAATCATTCCGAAAATTGTCGGAGTGAATTTCGATGCACGAACGCAAACAAGCGAAGTGGTAACCTTCATCAATGAGTGTCCTGAGTGCAATACACCGCTCATCCGCAGGGAAGGTGAAGCACAGCATTACTGTCCAAATGAGTTAGGATGTCCTCCTCAAGTGAAAGGGAAAATCGAACATTTCATCAGCCGAAAAGCCATGAATATTGATGGTTTAGGAGCGGAAACAGTCGATGCTTTGGTAGAAGTTGGATTGATTGAAAATTATGCTGATTTGTACACCTTAACTTTCGAAAAAGTGGTGAGCTTGGAGAGAATGGCGGATAAATCAGCGAATAACCTCATTGCGGGAATTGAAGCGTCGAAAGCGATTCCATTCGAGCGCGTTTTGTTCGGTTTAGGTATTCGCTTTGTAGGGGAAACCGTTGCAAAAAAGCTCGCGAAAGCCTTCAAAAACATTGATGAATTAGCCAAAGCAGATTTCGATACCTTAATTGCGGTTGATGAAATCGGAGATAAAATTGCCATGTCGATTCAAGCCTTTTTCTGGGAAGATCGAAACAAAGAATTGGTCGCTCGATTGAAGGAATATGGGTTGCAAATGGAAATCGAGGAGCAAGAAGGAACTTCGAACAAATTTGAAGGTAGTTCCTTCGTGGTTTCCGGAGTATTCGAAAACTTTTCCCGAAATGAATTAAAAACTCTAATCGAATCGAATGGAGGTAAAGATGTGGGCTCGATCTCTTCAAAAACAAGCTACGTTGTGGCGGGAGACAAAATGGGACCTTCGAAATTGCAAAAAGCCAACGATCTAGGAATTCGTATCTTGTCGGAAGCAGAATTTATTGAAATGCTTAACGCCTAATGGAAAAATCTTCAAACAGTATCTGGAGTTCAATTGAACGACTATTGCTAGTTGTAAATTTCGATCAACTCGATACGATGAAGGATTGGCGTGAAGCGATCAAAAATACAGGGCTGAACATTCACCATTGTCAGATATTAGCCGTAGTAGCAACAAAAAAGGAACGAATCGCCTTGAGCGATATCAATTCGGTGGCCTATATTTCTGAGAAGGATTTTGGTCTTTTTGGAAGATTGAAAAATGAAGAGGCGCAGCGGGTGCTTGCTGAACGTTTCGATACCTTACTCGTTGTAGGGGAAGTTCCTAAGAAAATCGAGAAGGCATTGTCTAAGTTAAATATCAAAATGGATGTGAGCTTAAACTCGGAAGATGGCATCAGAACGATAAACTTGAAAACCGAGGAGACTGCCCCGAAGTATATGCTTAATTTTGTGAAACAAACATTAGAAAAAATAACATGAAAAATCCTTTCTTGGGAACAGGAGTTGCACTTGTGACACCTTTCAATGAAGATAAAACAATTGATTTCAAAGCTTTGGTGAAATTAACGGAATACCAAATCGATAATGGGGTTAATTTTTTAGTGGTTCAAGGAACTACGGGCGAGTCGCCAGTTTTGTCTTACGATGAAAAGATGGCGGTATTGAAGTGTGTGATGGAAACCAATAACGGACGATTGAAAATCGTGTACGGAGTGGGAGGAAATGATACGCTTTCAGTTGGAGAAACGCTAAAAAGGCTACCAGCAGGAGTAGATGGGATTCTTTCTGTATCACCGTACTACAATAAGCCTTCTCAGAGAGGAATTGTTGAGCACTTTAAATATGTGGCGTCTTGTACAGACTTACCAATCATTTTATACAATGTTCCTGGGCGAACTGGGTCGAATATGACACCAGAAACGACGCTAGAATTGGCGGAAGTACCGAACATTGTAGCGGTGAAGGAAGCTTCTGGAAATATGGAACAAATCATGGAGATTGTCATGAAGCGTCCTGAAGGATTTGGTGTGCTTTCTGGAGATGATGCGATCGTTGTTCCTTTGATTTCTGTTGGAGTAGACGGTGTTATTTCCGTTGTCGCAAATGCCTTCCCGAAAAAGTTCTCAACGATGATTACTGAAGCACTTCAAGGGAATTTTGGCGTAGCGAAAAAGTTGCACTACGATTTATTGCCTTCCACGCATCAGTTTTTTGCGGAAGGGAATCCGGGAGGAGTGAAAATCTCTCTGAACGAACAAAAACTAATGAAACCAATTCTTCGTCCACCGTTATACCCCGTGTCTGACCGGTTGGAGGAACAAATTCGCATAGAAACACAACGTGTACTGAGATCATGAATTTTGCAAAAGAAATAGTACAGTCGATTGAAACGGCTGAAAAAATTGTCATTACAAGTCATCGCTCGCCAGATGGAGATTCCGTGGGGAGTTCACTTGGCTTGTTGCGCTTTATTCGATCTCTTGGTAAAGAAGCTCAGATTTGTCATCCAGATGGATGTCCTTCGTTTATTGAATGGCT
>PDWJ01002291.1_pt1 | contig 40543 bp, 35 predicted proteins | sample 1430881 | NCBI WGS metagenome assembly PDWJ01 (sample SAMN01162460, study PRJNA174530) | Oral metagenome, whole genome shotgun sequencing project. | biome: Marine environment; feature: Marine mammal; material: Swab sample of the gingival sulcus; isolation source: swab sample of gingival sulcus...
GTACTTTTGCAGCGGAGAAATGGCAGAGTGGTCGAATGCGGCGGTCTTGAAAACCGTTGAGGGTCACACCTCCGGGGGTTCGAATCCCTCTTTCTCCGCTCAAAACCTTTACAGAAATGTAGAGGTTTTTTTGTTTTAAGGATTAATATTTTCAGACAAACCCTTTCAAGATATCTTCGCAATCATCCAAAATGAGAATTTATTGAGTAATCTTATTTTTTTATAGAAAAAATGTAACTTTCTCATCTTTGTCTGTACTAAATAAGCAAAACACATAGAAAAATTTAGTTGCAACCTTATTTAATATTGTGTGATATAACATTAAAAAATTAAACAGACATGATTTATTATTTTATAGGAATATTAATACTTTCCTCAATTATTTCATTAAAACGAAAAAAAGATTTGAAAAAGAAAAAGTTATTGATAGGAGTTTATGCACTAATAATATCAGGTGCTTTTCTTTATAATTTTGGTTATATTGTGGGAGAACTAATTTATTCATTACAGTATTAGAAGGAATGAAAGAAGAAAAATTTAATAAAATAATATCAGAAAACAGCGAACGCATACAACGCATTTGCCGATATTATAATTCAAATACCACCGACCAACAGGATATGTATCAAGAGATACTAACAAATATTTGGAAAAGCCTTGACAATTTTCGGGGTGATTCTACAATAAGTACCTGGATATACCGAATTGCAGTAAATGTTTCCATTTCTTATACCACAAAATCAATTAAACAATCAAAGCTATATATAAATGCCGATACAGAAAACTTAAATGGAATTATAGCAGATGATAATTTTGATGATGTGCTAAAAAAGGAGCAACAATTTGAAGATTTACAGAATACCATAAATACACTTTCAGTAATTGATAAGGCAATGATTTCTCTAATGTTGGAAGGACTCTCAATGAAAGAGATATCTAATGTAATAGGAATTACAGAGCCAAATGTAAAAGTGAAAATTCATAGAATCAAAACCCTATTAAAAGAAAAATTAAATAAAAACGTCAGGAAGTAAAAAAGAAATTGCCTGTAAAGTTTTATTTAAAGATTAATTAACGCATAAACATAATAAAATGAATAACAATAAAACACATAAAGATTTAGATTTACCTCAATTTATAAATAAGTTAAAACGATTTGATAAAAAAGCTCGCATCTTATATAATGGGACAAAGGTTTTTTATTTAATTATTATAGCCTTTTTTCTTTTAGTAATCCTTTTACCTGTTTTTTTTGAAGACAAAGGTTTTCTAGATAGGGTATTTGTTAATGGCCTATTAACCATTGCAGGGTTGATTATAATTTATATATATCTACATTATAGAGGCAAAGATTATAAAAATATCGACTATTCGCAAACAACGTATGAAATGCTAAAAAAAACCTCAGAAAGATATAAACCTTTTCTAACTAAAGACTTATGGGTGTTACCGGGATTAACACTAATGAGTATAGGAATAAGTTTAAACTCTCACATGGGATTTTGGAAACATGAATTACTGTTTTGGGGTATCGTATTAGCTGCAGGATGTTTAGGGTTTATTTATTGGTATTTTAAATGGAAACCTTTAAAAGAGAATGCTGATAGGCTTATTAGAGAAATTGAATCATAATTTTAGTTTTAAAGTTTAATTTTCTAATTTTTAATCTGGGTTGTGAATTTTCATAACTCAGGTTAAAAATAACTGATTTTAGTATTTTTCTTTATGCCTGATTTTACAAAATATAAAACTTAAGATTAGAAAAAACAGTTAACTTTGTGCTTAAGTCTTAACCATATTAAAAGTTTTTCGAGTTTCAAAAATGAAAGTTAGTAAAACTTAATGATGCAAAATCCTACTTTTGAATTACATCTAAAATAATGTAAAGAGAAACCACAAAAGAGATGAAGAAAGAATTAGATAAAATAAATTTTAATAGCTGTCCAAGATTACTCTTAACTTTCTTTGTGGTTACTGCTTTATTGCTTTGCTTAATATTTCTTAGTTCTAAAGAAAGTATTCAAATGACATCAGGTATTTTTCTTTTAATAATTATAGGCATTGCATTTAATGTGAAAAATACAGTAGAAAAAATTATATTAACCCCAGATGACATAGAAATAATAACCTGTGGTAGATTTGGGCTTTCCGGAAAATGTATTAAAAATAAATATTCAAATATATCTTTTAAAATTTCAAAAGAAATTTACGATCATGGTTTACATAATGTTTTGAGAATATATGAAAATAATTCCAAAAAATTAATTGGAAAACTTGAAGAGAGCGTTTATAAAACAGGATATGAAAAAGTATTGAATGCTTTGATTGAAAACGAATGTAAGAACCTTAGTTAAAAATGAAAAATTAATAATTTTCCCCATCCACAGCTTGATTTCTTATTAGTTACTGAGCCTATTCAAATGTAAAGCAAACAACATCCAAGATCTCGTTCATTACCAAACCTCCTTTTCACTTTATTATAAAGAACTGATATATTGCTCAATTACTTTAGGGTAATGTTCATGTTCTAACACATGAATTTTCTGAGCCAATGTTTCGGGAGTATCATTTTCAGTTATGGTTACTTTGGCTTGGAAGATGATTTTTCCATCATCATAAACTTCATTCACTTGATGAATGGTTATTCCGCTCTCCTTTTCCTGATTAGTAATCACAGCTTGATGTACATGCCCACCATACATTCCTTTACCGCCATATTTTGGTAATAATGCAGGATGAATGTTTAAAATTCTATTTGAATATTGAGTAACAATATTTTCCGGTACTTTCCATAAGAATCCGGCCAAAATAATTACATCTACTCCAATATCTTGTAGTAAATCTAATACATGAGACTCATTATAAAAATCTTCTCTTTGAAAAGAATATGCCGGCACACCATATTTTTGAGCCCGTTCCATTGCTTTAGCCATTTTATTATTAGAAAACAATGCCCGAACAATAATATTCGGATGATAATAGAAATATTTCATAATGGCTTCTGCATTTGTGCCATTTCCCGAAGCAAATATAGCGATATGTCTATGTTTTTTATTCATAATATATTAAGGTATGATTCCGTAATTACAAAAAAATTATTAAAAATGAAACGTTTTATGAAAAAATTTAACTACTTTCGTAAATGAATTTGACAAATTTAAATAATTAATTTTAATATTTAGAATTGCATTGAAAAAGTATAATTTTGTTTTTTCAAAATAATTTTGTTTTCTTTGCAGCTCTAATTTTAACTAAAAAAGATAAAAATTATGTCTGATATTGCAAAAAGAGTAAAAGATATCATCGTTGACAAATTAAGCGTTGATGAAAGTGAAGTAACAAATGAAGCAAGTTTCACTAATGATTTAGGAGCAGATTCTTTGGATACTGTTGAGTTAATCATGGAACTTGAAAAAGAATTTAATGTATCAATACCTGACGACCAAGCAGAAAAAATTGCTACTGTAGGAGCAGCTATTTCTTACATTGAAAACGAAAAAAAATAATTAATTAGTTAAAAATCAATTTCTAATGGGATTAAAACGTATTGTAGTTACCGGTTTAGGCGCAATTACACCATTGGGCAACAATGTTCCTTTATATTGGGAAGCCCTAAAGAATGGCGTAAGTGGTGCAGCAAATATTACCAAATTTGATGCCTCTAAATTTAAAACTCAATTTGCTTGTGAAGTAAAAGACTTTGACGTAAAGCAATTTATGGATAGAAAAGAAGCAAGAAAATTAGATTTATATGCTCAATATGGTATGGTAGCCAGTAATGAAGCTGTTTTAGACGCTCAAATAGATAAAGATAATATAAACCCTGATAGAGCCGGTGTTATTTGGGCATCAGGTATTGGTGGTTTAGATACTTTTTCTAATGAAGTGGGAAGTTATCATACAGGCGATGGTACACCTCGTTTTAGCCCGTTTTTTATTGTGAAGATGATTGCAGATATTGCTGCGGGACATATTTCTATAAAACATAATTTTAGAGGTCCAAACTACGCAACGGTATCTGCATGTGCATCTTCGGCACATGCCATGATTGATGCTTTCAATTTGATTAGATTAAACAAAGCCGATCTTTTTATTTGTGGAGGTTCTGAAGCAGCAGTTACTCCTGCCGGAATTGGTGGATTTAATGCCATGCACGCAATTTCTACAAGAAATGATGATCCTAAAACGGCTTCACGACCTTTTGACAAGGACAGAGATGGATTTGTATTAGGAGAAGGTGGTGGCGCTTTGATTTTTGAAGAATTGGAACATGCCAAAGCAAGAGGTGCCAAAATTTATGCTGAAGTAATAGGATGCGGAATGACTGCTGATGCACATCACATGACGGCTCCACATCCTGAAGGGCAAGGTGCTGCTAAAGCAATGAAACTTGCTTTGGAAGAAGCTGGTGTACAACTTAATGAAGTTGACCATATTAATACACACGGAACTTCAACTCCGGTAGGAGATATTGCAGAACCTAAGGCTATTCTTGATCTTTTTGGAGAGCATGCTTATAATATTAACATCAACTCTACCAAATCAATGACCGGACACTTATTAGGAGCTGCCGGTGCCATTGAAGGAATAGCATCAGTTTTATCCGTAAAAAATAATATCATTCCTCCAACCATTAATCATCAAACAGATGATCCAAATATTGACTCAAAATTAAACTTTACTTTTGGCAATAAAGCCATTGAAAGAGAAGTAAATATTGCATTGAGCAATACATTTGGATTTGGAGGTCATAATGCGTCTATCGCATTTAAAAAATATACAGAGTAACCAAAAAAACAGAAAATAACAAATAATTGGCAACACTAAAAAAGATAAAGCCGGTTAAGTTTTATTTTTCGAATCATAAAAGTCTTTATTCTTCTATAAAGAATATTTTTGGATTTTATCCGGGAAATATATTTCTTTATAAATTGGCATTTAAGCATAAGTCTAGTGCTGAAAAAATTAATGGTGTACCTATTTCTAACGAAAGGTTAGAGTTTTTGGGCGATGCTATTCTTGGTGCTATTGTAGCAGATTATCTTTTTAAGCTATATCCATACAAGGAAGAAGGTTTTTTGACTGAAATGCGTTCGAAAATCGTAAGCCGAAATCAATTAAATCAACTATCTGACAAATTAGGACTCCATCGATTAATGACCTATGATAAAGAGAGTGCCTCATTGGGTAAGTCTTATAAAGGAGATATTTTTGAAGCTTTTGTGGGAGCCTTGTACCAAGACAAAGGGTTTAAGTTTACCTATTCCATTATTGTTAATAAAATTATTCAAGTACATTTTAATTTAGATGAGCTTGAAAACACTGAGGCGAATTACAAAAGTTCATTGGTGGAATGGTCTCAACAAAAACACAATAAATTAGAATTTAAGGTGATTGAGCAGGTAGGGAAAGGAGTTGGTAAGAAATATGTTGTACAGATATTTATTGATAATAAACCTTATGCCAAAGGGTTGGATTTTTCAATAAAAGGTGCCGAAAAAATAGCCTCAGAAAAAACATGGAATATGCTGACCGCATCTAATAAAGTGTAAGAATTATGAATGAAAAGGTCAGAAGTCTGAAGACGGAAGACCGAAGCGCGTCAGCCGTTTACTGAGTTTCGGCTATGCTTACCAACCAAGCGTAACCGAAGCGATGTATTGAGCTTGTTGAAATGTGGTGGGTGGGGAAAGGATTATGAATGGTGAATTAAAAATGAATGCAAAAAGCCAACAGCTAAAGGCCAAAAGCCAAATGTTTTGAAAACGACTGAGGTCTGAGGAAAAATATTACTAATTGCTAATTAATAATTACTAATTGACTAAAAGCCAATAACCAATAGCTAAAAAACAATCAAAATATGGCACCTTCTAAAGTAAAACTTTTCAATGATTCTCCCTCAGAAATGTTTTTTGTTGCCATTTCTTGTAATCTTGAAGATTACCGATTTGTTCATTTTTTAAACAAAGGTTTACAAACCAATTTTAGGAAATTAAGTGATTTGCTTTATTATGAAAATGAAAATACACAAAATCAGTTTTCATTATATCACGATACTATAAACGGTATGCATGCCAATCAATTTATCATCAAAAATAAATCGGATAACCAAGCATATCTTATTCCTAAATTAAAAACAACAGATTATATTCTTATTATTGATAGTCCATTAACCGAAGAATATAAGGATAATTTATTACAGTCTTTAGAAGATGTGCCTGTAGTTTTTATTGCTACAGAAATTGATGTGCAAAAAATAAAGACCATTGAGCGCATTATCGAAGATTTGGAACTTTCGTTAATGGATAATTTGGATACATAAAGTTACATTTGAGACTATTTTTCAAATATTAAAACCTTAGAATCATGATTATTAATGATATTATAAACTATTTACAAGAAATTATCCCACTTGATTATCAAGAATCATATGACAATTCGGGATTGCAAGTAGGACAAGGGCAAAAAACATTAACTGGTGCATTAATTTGCTTAGATGTTACCGAAGAGGTAATAGATGAAGCCATAGAAAACGGATGTAATCTTATCATCTCACATCACCCAATTATTTTTGGCGGATTGAAAAAATTAACAGGGCAAAATTATGTGGCACGTATTGTAGAATCTGCCATTAAAGATGATATTGCCATTTATTCTGCTCATACAAATCTGGATAGTATGGATTTTGGAGTGAGTAAAAAATTAGCGGATGAAATCGGACTCGTTAATTGTTCAATTTTGTCTGCCAGAAAAAATATATTGAAAAAGTTGGTTACATTTTGTCCGATTGAAAAAGTGGAAGCGGTAAGAAATGCACTTTTTGAAGCAGGTGCCGGACATATCGGAAATTATAGCCATTGTAGTTTTAATGCTGAAGGAAAAGGAACGTTTAAAGCTGGAGAAAACACAAACCCTTATGTGGGAAAACAACATGAAATCCATACAGAACAGGAAGTGAAAATAGAAACAATTTTCCCTGTTCACAAAACACGACAAATTGTTAATCAATTAATAAAGTCACACCCATACGAAGAGGTAGCATATGATATTTATCCATTGGAAAATGTTCACAAAAAAATAGGGTTGGGTATGATTGGAGAGTTGGAAACAGAAATGGATGCAAAATCATTCTTACTTTATCTAAAAGAAAAATTGAATTTGAACACCATTAAACATACTCATTTATTGAATAAACCAATAAAAAAAGTTGCTCTTTGTGGTGGTTCGGGTAGTTTTTTGATAAAGACAGCAATGGCTCAGCAAGCAGATATATACATTACCGGAGATGTGAAATATCATGATTTTTTTGATGCCGAAGGTAAAATAGTCATTGCGGATATTGGGCATTATGAAAGTGAGATATTTACAAAAGCGTTATTAAATGAACTAATTACCAAAAAATTTCCTAACTTTGCACCCGTTATATCCAGGTTAAACACAAACCCGATACATTACATTTAGAATATTTTTTTTAAGAATATATATATTATGGCAAAAAAGGCAGCAGAAACCAAAGCTAAGAAGACTCAAAAGGCAAAAAAAACAGAAGAGGATAAAGTAACTGAAAATAGTGTTGTTAAATCAATTGAAAATAAATTAATTGCACTTTATACAAAGCAAAAAATTGATAAACAAATTGATGATATTCAAATCATCCGTGGAGAATTGCCTTTGGAAGTAAGAGATATTGAAGATGAGATTGAAGGTTTAGATACTCGTTTAAGCCGATTTAAGGAAGATGTTGAAAACATTAATCTTCAAATACAACAAAGAGCAGAACAAATTGTTTCAAGCAAAGCACTTATCGAAAAGTATCAAGAACAGCAAATGAATGTAAGAAATAATAGAGAATATGACTCTATTACGAAAGAATTGAATTATCAAAACCTTGAAATTCAATTGGCTGAAAAAAGAATTGATGAGGATAAAGATAAGCTGAAAGCTAAAAAAGCAGACGTGAAGCTTGTGAGAGACAAATTGAAAGAGCGCAAGAAAGATTTAACCGCCAAGAAAAAAGAGTTGAAAGAAATTGTTTCTGAAACAGAGAAAGAAGAAGTAGATTTGAAAAAAGCTTCAGAAGCAATCGAAATCGAAGAAAGATTAGCTTTAGCTTATGAAAGAATTAGATCAGGCGCTAAAAATGGTTTGGCAGTTGTAAAAGTTGAAAGAGATGCTTGCGGTGGATGTTTTAGTAAAATACCACCTCAGCGCCAATTAGATATCCGTATGCACAAGAAAATTATCGTTTGTGAGTATTGTGGACGTATCTTAATTGATGATGATATTTCAGATACTGTAAATGAAATTTTGAAGAAATAAAAGATCATATCTTTTGAATAAAAAAATATCACATAAACTTATGCAGTTTATGTGATATTTTTTATTTATTAACACTAACTCAACTCTTTCTTATTAAAATTACCATTACAGAATACCGCCACATTATTGTTGTTATTCCATGCAACTTAAACTCTTATCCTGATGTAAATACGTCTGTTTTATTGCATTCTCTATGCGGTAAAAATAAGCCTTTTCCAAACTGTAAAATGTAATATCAAAAACCTGATAATCATTTTCCTCCTCAATTAGAGAAATATTAGGATGTTTTTTGATCGATACCCAAGGTAAACTCAATAAGCTGGCACGAATATCTTTTATTCTGTCATCAGCAGATTTAGTAAGGGGTGTACGCAACAAAAAATGATAACTGAGAATATTTTCAGCAGGATGATTTTTGATAATAATATCACGAGATAACTCATCGTAAGGAATAAAAATCAATTCCCCTTTATCATCTTCGATAATCATTCGCCTTGTATTCATCTCTACAATCTTGCCTTGATATGTTTTAAAACGAATACTATCATTAATTTTGAATTTGCCACTGAGTTTAAATACCATACCCAAAAAATAACTTTTGAGATAATACCAACTCATCCACAAAGCTATAACCAATGCAATGAGAAATAAACCAATAGCAATCAAAGGATTACTCTCACTCAAATAATCTATGGCATAGGTAAGAAAAACAACACCTATAATAATTTCTAAAATAGGATAGTATCGTAAAAATCTAGATTTATGACTTGTACGTTTAAGCATATTAGACATCAGTTTTTTAATGATTCTAAGTACAAACCATAGTATCAAACCTATCAATACAACAGATAGAAATGCTTTGGCAGAAAAAGGTATATTTATTGGTAACATATTATTGTCTTATTTTATATGAATTCTTTTTGTATCAACACTTTGCGTAAGAATGGCAAAAGATAAGGATTAATATCTATAATATCATCTCCTGTTTGTATTAAAATCCCTGCACGTTCTAATATACGTACACGCAAAAGAACTTGTGCACGACTTTCTTTGCTTACCCGTATCAATTTTGTCAAATGCATGCGTTTATGTAAGATAAAATTGATAATAAACCCTAACCATTCAGGTTCCAAAACACCTAAAGGTGCTATGTCAGGTTGTTTTAGAAAGTTCATGATTAACACATTATTTTCTAACCTATCAATGGCATTTATCCAAGCTTGTAGGGCTACACCCGGATTTCCTTCCGAATAATTTAAAATATTGGCAAACAAACGAGCATAGTTCCATTCACGGAAATACTGTTGTTGGGTTTTGTTAAATGTAAAAGATAGATTAGTGGACAGATGTCGCTTCATAATCAGTTTTTTAAGCTGATAAGCATTGAAAGGCTTCAGCTCTATAAGCCCCAAAAACATACTATCAATTTTTTGGTATTTATTGATAAGGCTGTAAGCATGTCCGTTACAAGACACCATAAAAAGATGTTCCTTACCAAATCGATTGATTAACGACTGGATAAGCTGTATCACTTGCATACCGTCTTCGCTTTTTTCCCACCAAAGTTCCAAATCATCTATAACCAAAATAGATTTTGGCGGCAAACTTTTGAAAATCTTCACAAAGCTACCTTGCATTTCGGTAGCACTTTGAAGAGCATGTAGGAAAACTTCTGTAGATACCGCTCCGGTATAAGGTGCTTGAATATGGTATATATTATCAGATATTTGGCATTCTTCGGTCATTTTATTGATAAAGAAACTCTTACCCGAATTTCTTTCGCCCAATACCAGGATACCTCCACCATAACCGGCTTTCCAATAACTGATATTTTTTTGGAAACAAGCACTTTCTGTCTTTCTTTCTATCCAAAACTCATTCAAATAAAACTCTTGATGCAAGAAAAGTTGTTTATAAAAATCAGGCAATCTTTGCAACACCTCCGAATTAGGGCGAACCTGACTATTGATATCCAACAATGTTTCCACACGTGTTTCTTCCTCCAAAAACCCTATTTGTGCATTTTGGTGCATACTCCATGCCGAAGATTTAGCATACCAAAGCCTGTTAAACTGTGTGTTTATCCCTTCGCTCAGGTATTTTATATTGTTGTTCACAAAATTATTCAACCATTCCTTGCTCTTTTCACTACGTAGATACTGCTTATGCGTTTCCACTTCTCGGATAAAAGGATACAGTTCTAAATAATTGATAAACTGAGAAAAATGTTTCCGCATATTGATATATTCGGTACCCGACATATCATTCCATTTATTTTTTAGGCCGAGCAATTGTTCTATACTTTGTGTTAAAGCTTCTTGCAATAAAACATTTGCCGTATTGCTGTCTTTTTGTTCTGTCTGCTGAGGCGATTTACTTATTTTAGCTAATAAATTTTGGTTAACTTCCGACAATGTATTGATGATAATATGCGTTTCATGTCCAAAATCAATTAAAGATTGTCGTATCTCCCCCATTTCACGCTCTACAATATATTCCAGTGTTTTGCGTGCTGCGATATCAATTTTCTGTACCTGAGGATTATTCGCGCTTTCGGAAGGTAGATCTGCGTAAATACTAAGATGTTCAGGCACATCTGCTTCATAAGATTTTATCTTTTGCAGACTACGACCATATTCATCTATAAGAACTTGTTGCATGTGCACCTCAAATTTAATACTGAATATTTTAGCTTGACTTTCTAAAAAAGCAGGACGTTCATCCGTTTCCATATCCAATGCTTGTTGGAGTGCATTCAAAATATTATCAAAATGAGTTTGAATATGTCGGTCACCTATGGTAACTAAATTATCTAATAATCCGTTAAGGATTAGTTTAGCTTGGAAACGAAAATCTATCAATACCAAATTCAAATGCCATAAAGAAAATGCCAACTCTTGATTTTCTTGCCACAAATTCCATTGCTCTTTTATTTGCTCATAACGTTTGCGTGCAACTTTCTTAGCATCTTTTTTATGATCTAAAAAACGGTTAGGTGCTTCTTTCTGCAATATATCAATAAAATTCTTGATACCGGTATATTCCGATTGACGGAAATGCAAAATACTTTCTTTTGTTTGTTTTTCAGTTTCAGTTATCAACATTTTTATCTCATCAATCGCCTTTTCCCGAGCTTGTTGTAAATGAGCTTCCCAACTAATATCTTCAGGCTTTTGCAAACAATTTTCAAGCGTACCACCTATATGTTGTAAAAGCAATATACGTTGTGCATTAAACTGCATACGCTGTTTATTAATAAAACGCCCGCTCTCTAATAAATTCTGATACAATACATTAGGATAATGTTGCAATATCAATTCCCGAAAATACACATAATAAGTAATTGGCGATTGAAAGGTCTTTAAAATACCATATTCCAATTTTTTTAATATATCAATATCACTTTTTATCTTTTCGATATCTGCTATCCTCAAACTACTTTTTACCTTGTAAGGATATTTCTTCAAACTTTTATGAAACCTTTGTAACAGTGTATTCAGCACCTCAAAACTTTCTTTATTTTCAAATTGTTTTTGTTCTTTACTAAGGATATAATTAGTTTGTCCTTTGATAAAGATATGCAATTGAGCCGCCACAATTTTTGGGAATAAATCCTGACTTTGGTTAGAAATACGTTGTTCCAAATAATCAAAAGCTTTATTTACTGCATTAATAAGCTGTTGCGACCATTGATAATTCTGGTCATTAAGCGATGCCGGCAATATAGACACATATTTTTCTGCAATTCGCTGTACATCTTTAAACAACTGTTCTTGATAAATTCGAAACTCTGCTTTTCCCTTAGTAAGCTTCACCGTATCTAAGGCTTTTACAGAAAGTTCTTCCGTAAACTGTGTAAAATCCGGCATGCTTATCGTATCATCACCAAAACGTAAAGATTTAAACTGTGAAGAAGCATGTACAATAGCTACCGTACCAATATTAGCACAAAGCGTATTGGTTTTATCCACAAACTCTTGCTCTTTGCCCTCCTCAATATTTACCGGAAAACCAATGAATATTAAATCGGATTTTACTGATTCTACTTGTATGATATCATAAAAGCTCCTCTGTTCCAACTCATTATTGATAATACGAATATCCGCCCTCACACGCATTTCATTCAAAATATCAGCAGCTTTGGCATATATACCGGCTTGTTTCTCATTATCAGGATTTACAATCAGCAATCGCACTTTAGCGTGATGCCAATCTTTACTTAACGTAATAAATTTGACCAAACTAAGGGCAAGATTACCATGTTTACTTCCCTCTTCCCACCAAATATCTATGCTTTTATGTTCGCCCCAACCCACACGTTTGTCATAATCCAAAAGTATCACATTCATATCCAAAGACGACAAACGATGCACCAATTGGGTAAAACGTACTGGCTCACTACTTTGGCGTGCCCAACCCATCATTACAGTATTGGGTTCTACCCCCGAAAAACCATAGGTTTGGGTTATCATCTCTATCCCTTCATAAATATCTTTTACCGACTGTCGACGAGTAAATACCCCTATATATTCTTCATTTTCTTTTGCTTGTAATTTCTGTTGAGATTTAGGAAACAAAATGGAAGCATCTTTTTGTACAAAAAGGTCAAAATTGGATAAGAATCCTTGTTTGCCGGCAATATCAATACCCAACTCTAAAAGATGAGGACGTGTTTTACCTCCACCACTAAACAAGATAATATTGGGTTTCCAATTGGCTTGACTCAACGGTTTTTTATCAATCTTATTCAAGCTGGAACGTACCACCGATGTCCACACACTTTGCCATACATCTGTCATATTGCCTTGCACCTGTTTACGCCTCAAAAACACATAAATCGCAAACATAATTACAAAAGCAATAATCATTCCCATGGTATCTAATTTTATCATCACTCCCATACTGGCAATAAAACCTATGATGCCCACCCAAATAGGAATCCTCAAACTCGGACGAAAATCACTATTAGCCCAACGCTCCAATGTATAAGCTAAATTGATAAAACCATATGCAGCAATATAAAACATAGAAACCACACCGGCTATAGCATCCAAATCTCCTATTAAAATACCGGCTTCCGCCAATAAAAAGGTAAGGATAAGTGCACGTCTGGGTTCATTGGCAGCACCTACTCCTTTGGCAAAAAAGCGAGGCGTAACATTGTCGCCCGACATGGCTTGCAAAATACGAGGGGCACCCAAAATTCCTCCCAATGCCGAAGATAGTGTAGCTCCCCAAATCCCGGCAATCACCAAAGGACTCCACCATGCAATTTGTAATAGGAAGTTGGTGTCATTAATCATCAAATCTCGATTTACAAAAAAAGCAAAGAGAGCTGCCAAAGCAATATATACAAACAAGCCCACACCAATCGCCCACAAGGTTCCCTTAGGAATGGAAGTGCTTGGCGATTCCAGGTCGCCCGACATGGCTACACCCGCTGTAAATCCTGTAACGGCAGGGAAAAACACCGCAAACAATATCATAATATCCGGTGCATTTTCTACCGGCAACAATGCAGGGGTAATTGCCTGTAAATCAGTATGTAGAAAAATCCCGACAATAACAGATATTAAGGATAAGAAAATGGCTGCCAATATAAAAAACTGTGTTTTAATAGCCACAGAAGTACTGATATAAGCAATGATTATCAGCGTAATAATAACCGCGGTACCTACCAACCGCACATCATTGGTCGTACCCGTCATGTGTAAAAAATCAGCAATGGACTGCATGCCCAAGAAACTTTCCACAAAACCCACTATATAAAGCGAAATACTAAGTGCCGTACCCAAAAAGATGGTAATTCCAATGCTTCCCCCCATGGGCAACCCTAAACTTCGGGACAAAATATAGTAAATACCACCTCCTTTAATCTTTTTGTCAGTAGCAATAGACGACAAACTAAGTCCTGTGGAAATAGATATGATATGTGCAATAACAATAAGTGCAATCATATAATAGAAACCCGTTTGTGCTACGATCCAACCCAAACGTAAATACATGATAACGCCAAGGATAGTGAGGATTGACGGAGTAAAAACTCCACCAAAAGTGCCAAATTTTTTTGTGTTTGCCATACGGTTTATATATTCAATTTTCTAATCTTTACAAATTTACATGTTTTTTAATTCAAAATAAATAATATCATGAAAAAATGATGCAATGGTATCTAAAAAGCCAACAGCCAAACCAGACCTCTGGAAGAGGTCAAACGTTTATAGCAAGATATTTCTTCACCACCACGACCCCAGCGGGGTCGCACCTTTTTATTGTATTTTATAGGATATGTATGTTTGACCTCTTCCAGAGGTCGTGTTATGATGTGGTATCTTATGGCTATAAACATGTGACCTCACTTCGGAGGTCTGGTTCAAGCAGGAAAATATTATTAATTAACTTTCCCACCCTCCACTTCGACTCCGCGGATATTGAGCGAAGTCGAAATGCAGTGACCGGCTGACCCTGCTAATCAACCATATTAACACATTAAAAAGTATCTGTCATTTCAAATACCAACTCACCACCCTTGATAATATCACTATATGATAATTCTGTGCCTTTTATGTGTTTGCCATTAAGCGTTACGCTTTTTACATATACATTTTTAGGGCTTTGATTATTGGCTTTAATTGTGAGGATTTTCCCATTGGCCAAATGGATTTTGGCGGTTTTTACCAAAGGACTACCCATTGCATATACATCAGAACCAGGCGTTACAGGATAAAATCCCAAGCTACTAAACACATACCAAGCACTCATTTGTCCGGCATCATCATTGCCACACAACCCATCTATATCGGCACCATACATGCTATCTAATATCATACGTACGCGAGCTTGTGTTTTCTCAGGTTGGTCTGTCCAATTATAAAGATATGGGATATGATGTCCGGGCTCGTTGCCATGTACATAGTTGCCTATAATGCCATCGCGGGTAATATCTTCATGTTTACTAATATACTTATCGTCAATTTGCATAGTAAACAATGAATCAAGATGTTGACCCATACGTTGCTTGCCTCCCATCATTTGCACCATATTGTTAAGGTCTTGCGGTACATACAAACCGTAATTCCACGCATTACCCTCTATAAAACCTTGTCCATGGGTATCCATTGGGTCAAAATTGGCTCTAAACTGACCATTTGCCAACTTAGGACGCATAAAATGCATGCTACTATCATATACGTTTTTATAATATTGGGCTCTTTGGGCAAACTCCTTTGCGATGTCTTGTTTTCCCAACTGCCTGGCCATTTGGGCAATACACCAATCGTCGTAAGCATATTCCAAAGTTTTAGACACCGACGAATGACTTTTATCCTCAGGTACATAATGTAAATCTATATAATCACACAAGCCGTCAAAATAACGTACATTGGCGGTATTCACACAAGCTTGCAAAGCTCTTTCCTTATCAAAATCGCCCACATGTTTTGCCATGGCATCAGCCATTACCGATACGGCATGATAGCCTATCATACACCAGTTTTCATTGGCATAATGGCTCCAAATGGGCAGCATATGGTGTACACTTTGGTCGTAATGTGCTAACATACTCTTTATCATATCGTTGTTGCGTGCAGGCTGTGTGATATTAAACAGTGGATGCAACGCCCGATAGGTATCCCACAAAGAAAAAATAGTGTAATTGGTAAAACCCTCCGACTGGTGAATATTCTGGTCTAAACCTCTGTATTGTCCGTCCACATCTTCGTAGAGAATAGGCGAAAGGTTGGTATGATACAAAGCGGTATAAAAAGTGGTTTTTTGTGCCTTTGTCATGGTTTCTACCTCTATTTTAGACAGTTCCTTATTCCATGCCTGACTTGTGGCTTCACGTGTTTGCTCAAAATCCCAATGGGGTATTTCTGCCCTTAAATTTTTCAAAGCCCCTGCCGTACTTACCGACGATAAAGCTACTTTTACCTTGATTTGTTCATGGTCTTGGGTGTCAAAATTGAAATACGCCCGCAGGTTTTTCCCTGCCATTTCAGGGAAGTTTTCCTTTTGGTTAAAACGCCTGTAAAAACCATCATATTTCAATTTATCATACTTTTTGCGTCCATAACTTTTAAACGGTTTAGAAAATTGAATGGCAAAAAACACTTTGCGGTCGCGCGCCCAACCTTTGGTTTGTCGATAGCCTGTAATTAACGAATCGTTCTCTACCCGAATGGATGTCCAAACGTTTTTGTTATCATAATGGTAAATATTATAAACCATATCCAACACAATATGGGCACTGTCTGATTTCGGAAAGGTATATTGATGAAAACCTACACGTGGTGTTGCTGTCAATTCTGCTTTAATATCGTAACTTGTTAGATTTACTTTGTAATAACCCAGTGAGGCTTCTTCTGTGGCATGAGAAAAGTGGGAATAAAACCCTTTTTTGACGGATTGGGTTTTGATAGGCTCCAACACCAAATCACCCACCGTAGGCATTAGCAACACATCACCCAAATCAGCATGTCCTGTGCCACTAAAATTGGTATGGGCAAAGCCGATAATGGTGGTATCTCTGTACTGATAGCCCGCACAATATTCGTAAGTAGCTGCATTATAATTCCCCTCCGGTGTGTGTAATGGCTCAAAATTGGTCTGCGGACTCAACTGCACCATCCCAAAAGGTGCTGTAGCTCCCGGAAATACATGTCCCATCTTACTAGTACCTATAAATGGGTTTACATATTGGGTATAATCTATTGGATTGGCTTTTCGACTGGCTTTTTGTTGCTGTTCGCAAGCAACAAAAGTGATTAAACTGAGCAAAAGTATAAGTGTTTTTTTCATTTTTATTTGAGGTGTTAGGGTTTAGTTTTTTGTTTAACCGCAAAGGACGCAAAGAATACGCAAAGGCCACGAAGACCTCAAAGGTTTTCAAAACCTCTGAGGTCTGAAAACGGTTGCTTTGTAATTTTTTCCATAGCGCAAAGGTCGGAAAAATTCTTTAACTATATCCTCCTAAAAAATTGCATTTATTAATGGAACTTACCAATCTTAATACTCTAATACCATTCCATACTCTTGTCCTAATCTTGACAAATGCACTAATTTTTTTCTTTTTTTTTGCTAAAAACTCTAAACTTTGAATACCCTTTACCACAGCTGAAAACATATTCTTTATTGTTCATTACATATAATGTACCACACCCTTTCGCATACTCTCCAAAGCACTTATATCTACCATAGGATTATCTACCAACCATACATCTGTAAGCTGAGGTAAGGCTTGCAAGGCCGATACATCGGTAATTTGGTTACTGCTTAGCCCTATTTTTTCTAAGGTAGTTAAAGATTGCAAGGGCGTGATGTCTGCAATGCGGTTATTGCACATCCATAAGTTTTGGAGTTGCTGCAAAGTTTGTAGAGGGCTGATATCAGCAATTTGGTTGCGCACCAAGGCCAGGTATTGCAAACGCACCAAAGTTTGCAAAGCTGTGATATCAGTAATTTGATTACCACAAAGGTCTAATTTTTCTAGGCAGACTAAGGATTGCAAAGGGCTGATATTGGTCAGCTGATTTTCATCCAGCCGCAAATGTGTCAATTGCCCTAAACGCGACAAAACACTTATATCTGTCAGCCGATTATAAGAGAGGTTAAGCGTGCTAAGATGTATACAATCTAACAGTTTGGGTATATCATCCAAAGTAGTCAGTTTACAATGACTTAAATCCAAAGTCTCTGATTGTGTTTCTAAACATTCTTGTATTCGTCTTTTGGCTCCTATAATTCCTTTATTCATAATTTATCATGCTGTAAGATTAAACCAATGCTAATCTTTATCACAAAGTTAACGAAAAATTCCTGACCCTCTTTTCAACACATAAAATGAAGTCATAATATTGGGAACTCAAACCTCCTCCCCAAACAAAAAAATCCAACAAATTTTCTTCAAAAGAAAATCCGTTGGATTTTTTATATATCACCTAATTGGTGTTTTTATTTACATTTCAACACTTGCTTCATTTGATATTCAGCGGCTTTTCCATTAGGTCCTTTTACAGCTTTTTTGAAAGATTCGCATGCTTTTGCATTATTTTTCATGCCGGCATAGGCATTTCCTAACTCAAAATACATGTTGGCTTTCATGTCTTTATCTGTTACTTTTTCAACATTTGCTAATACCTCAACTACTTTTTTGTATTTTTTATTGGCGTTATAAATCAATGCTGAAAGGTAATTTCCTTGAGAATCTGATTTGCCTAATTCATTATATTTTTCAACATATTTTAAGGCTTCTGCATTCTTTTTAGCATCAAAATTTTTCTTGGCTTTTCCTAAGAAATATTGTCCGGCTAATTTATGTGCCTTTTTTGATGTTTTTGTTACTTTTGGATTGGCTTTTATGGCATTATAAGCAGTCATAAATTCATTATCTTTATCCAAATCTTTATACACCAACATTTGTCCTAAAAATGCTTTTGAATAGTTCTTCTTCAATTCCAATGCTTTGTCGTAATATCCAAGTGCCTCGTCATATTTCTTGGCTTTCTTCATAGAACCTCCCAACACAACATATAATTGAGGAACAATGGCTTTTGACTTTTTAGCTAATTTAGCATCACCATATTTCTTAGCCATTTTTTCAGTTACATTGAATTTTTCAATAGCCGCTAAATATTTTTTTGCTTTATAAGTAACTACAGCATCTTTATAATATGATTTTGTAATTTGTTCTTTTGCAGTTGTTTGTATTTTTGCAGCATCCGGACCCGCTTTTTCAGCCATTTGATAGGCTTTTTCAAATTTTTTAGCCGCTTCCTGATATTTTTTCGCTTTCTGTAATTGTATGGCTTCATTTAATGTTGCTCCGGCTTCTGCAGCTGTTTGTGCTAAAGAAATAGAAACAACGCCTAACATTAATAATAAGGTTGCAAAAATGCTTTGAAATTTCATCTTCATCATAATTTAATTTTTATAAGTTATTTTTTCATTATTTTCTTAGTTTAAAACAAATAAAATGCCAAAAATTAGATTGAGGCAATCCATTGGTTCACTTCATCCAATTGCAATGCCGGAATATCCAACTTATTTTTCTTGCGATATCCGTTGAGCTTTTGATGAATTTGTGTGGCTTTGGTTTCTTTTAATACTTTTGGATGTGCAAATCCGGCTGCCACCATATGTTCGCTCCATGCTTTTGGAATGCCTATTTTTTCAAAATCTTCAGGTGTCACTTTTTTCTCTACCGGCTTTGGACGCATTTGTGGGAAGAACAATACTTCCTGGATTGAACGTTTGTTGGTTAATAACATCACCAATCGGTCGATACCTATTCCCATTCCGGATGTCGGCGGCATTCCATATTCCAAGGCATTGAGGAAATCATAATCAATATACATGGCTTCATCATCGCCTTTTTCCGAAAGTTTTACTTGCTCCTGGAAACGTTCTTTTTGATCAATTGGGTCATTCAATTCGGTATAAGCATTTGCCAATTCCTTACCATTTACAAATAACTCAAAACGCTCTGTTAGTTCCGGATTGTCTCTGTGTTTTTTGCACAGTGGTGACATTTCCACCGGATAATCAATGATAAAAGTAGGTTGAATAAGGTCATGCTCCACAGTCTCGCCAAATATCTCATCAATCAGCTTTCCTTTTCCCATTGAATCATCCACTTCAATGTTCAGTTTTTTACAAATTTCTCTAATGTCTTGCTCACTTTTTCCATTTAAATGTAAAATCCATCATCCAATGATAGTCTTTATACGCCACATAAATTTCCATTACGGTAAATTCCGGATTATGGGTTCTGTCCATTCCCTCATTGCGAAAATCTTTGGCAAATTCATATACCCCATGATAACCACCCACAATCAAACGCTTGAGATACAACTCATTAGCAATTCTCAAATACAATGGAATATTCAATGCATTGTGATGGGTAACAAAAGGACGAGCAGCTGCCCCTCCGGGAATTGGCTGTAAAATCGGTGTTTCCACCTCAAGATAACCTTTTTCGTTGAAGAAGCTTCTCATCTCCTGGATGATTTGCGTTCTTTTTACAAAAGTATCTCTACTTTCTTTATTAACAATCAAGTCCACATATCGCTGACGATAACGTTGTTCTTCATCTGTAAACGCATCATAGGTTTTACCGTCTTTTTCTTTTACAATCGGAAGCGGTTTTAAGGATTTACTCAACACGGTAAATTCATCGGCTTGTACTGTAACTTCGCCCATTTGGGTTCTAAATACCGTACCTTTTATGCCTATGATATCACCAATGTCCAACAATTTCTTATACACCGTATTGTACATGGTTTTATCTTCGCCCTTACAAATATCATCACGACGAAAATAGACTTGAATTCTACCCTCATGATCTTGAATTTCGGCAAAAGACGCTGCCCCCATAATTCGCCTCGACATAATTCTACCCGCAATGATTACCTCCTTTACGGATGTTTCATCTCGTTCAAACTTTTCATGAATTTGTTGGGTGGTTATGGTTGTATCAAAACCTTTTGCCGGAAAAGGATTAATCCCTAATTTGTATAACTCTTCTAATGACTTTCGTCGGATAATTTCTTGTTCGCTTAATTGACTCATGCTGATTTTTTCTTAAAAATAGTTCGCAAAGTTACTAATAATGAACGATTATATCAATTTACAAGTATATGAATTTCATTTTTTTCAGATACATGAATGTAAAATTAAGGTTTTCACCCTATAAATGCATCTAAAAATATCAATATTTACACTAACATCCAAAAATTTTTGTAATAAAACATAGGTTGGTAATTTAGGTTAACCGTTTGGTGTTAATTTTACAATCTATTAACCTTTGGCCTTTAGCCCTTAGCTTCTCTAAATTTTGCAAATTTAAAGTATAATTGATGAAGACAAACTAATTTTTCCCCCCTACCCTATTCTCCAAAGAAAATTCCCTCCTTTTTTGTTCAGCTTTTATTTCACTTACATTCAAAAAGTTCACTTACAAAATAATCACCTCTGGCTCTAATACAATGTCAAAAGTTTGCTTAACATCTATCTGTATATCTTTTGAAAGCTGAAATAATTCATGGCCGGTAGCATTGCCATAATTTACCAATACCAATGCCTGTTTTTCATACACACCGGCATCTCCTTTTCGATAACCTTTCCAACCACATTGTTCTATTAACCAACCCGCAGGAATTTTCACCCCTTGTTGCTGAATATAATGTGGAATATTCGGATAATTTTCTTTTAATTGTAAAAATTTTTCGGTTGAAACCACCGGATTTTTGAAAAAGCTACCGGCAGAACCCATCACTTCAAGTTGAGGCAATTTGCTATTGCGAATGGCAAGAATGGTATTGGCTATTTTTTCACAAGTGAGGGTGTTGGCTTGTATTTCTTGATGTAATTTTTCGGTAACAGCAGCATAATCAAGATGAAAAATTGGTTGCTTATCCAATTTGAATACTACTGCCAATACAAGATATTCTCCTTTTAAAGTTGTTTTAAAAATACTGGAACGGTAATCAAATTCACATTTAGAATTTGGAAAAACATGTTTTTCTCCCGTTTTTAAATTAACAACTTCTACATGGTCTATCACATCTTTGGCTTCCACACCATATGCTCCAATATTTTGCACAGGAACTGCCCCCACACTACTTGGAATACCATATAGATTTTCTACACCTCCGTAATTTCGTTCCACGCAAAATCGCACCACATCATCCCAAACTTCTCCGGCAAATGCTTTTACCCAAATATGGCAGTTATCCTCTTTTACTACCTGAATTCCTTTTAAATTAGGATGAATAATTAAGCCATTAAAATCAGCAGTAAACAACAGATTATAACCCCCACCCATGATGAAATAATGCTCAAAATGAGGCAACTCATTCTTGATAAACTCCCCTACCTCTTCTTCATGTTGTATTTCAACAAAATGAGAGGCGGTTACATCTATTCCAAAAGAATGATAGGGTTTTAACGATATGTTTTCTTTTATGGTAATGATGTTGTGTGTTTAGTAATTCCTAATATACTTAAAATTTACTTCTTCTTTCTCCTTGCTCTAATCAATTTCATGGTATAACCATATCCTAACCCACCAATTACCCAAAATACCAAATAAACCAACATAGCTTCTCTTGAAAACGAAAAACTTTCAATAAATAATGGCAGAATAACGGCATTAAGAAGAAACATCATTAATCCAAAAGCAATACCCTCAAATATCCAAGGATTCTTTCTGTATGGGCAACTTGTCATATTTTTAACTTTTATACATAACGTTCAATTAGCTATTGTACACGTTATATTGATTAAATATTTTAGATGTAAAATTACATCTCTCTATATTTTTAATTCTTCAATAGCCGTTTGCAATCGAGTTAAAGTCTCGTCTTTTCCTAATATTTCAATAATATCAAACATGTGAGGTCCTTTTGGTGCACCCACCACAGCTAATCTAAAGGCATTCATCACAGCTCCCATACCCAATTCCTCTTTTTCTATCCATGATTTTACTGCCGTTTCTGTATCTTGAGAAGTAAAAGAAGGAACTGCTTGTAATACCTCTATCAATTGCTTCATCAATTCAGGGGTTTGTGCTTTCCAACGCTTTTTCACGGTTTTAGCATCATAAGTTTCCGGTGCTTGATAAAAGAAATTGGCTTGTTCCCATAAATCGGCAATAAATACCGCTCTTTCTTTTACCAAACCAACAATTTTTTCAGTTTTTGATAAATCAGCCTCAATGCCTTTCTCTTTTAATAATTTATCAAATGCTGATGCCAATGCTTGATTGGATTGTTCTCTCAAATAATGTTGGTTAATATTTTGTGCTTTTTGCACATCAAAACGAGCCCCCGATTTGCTTACACGTTCCAAAGAAAAAGCATCAATCAATTCATCCATAGAGAAAATCTCTTGTTCTGTACCCGGATTCCATCCCAACAATGCCAACATGTTAATAAAAGCTTCCGCAAAATAACCTTGCTCGCGGTAACCCATAGATATTTCATTTGTTTTAGGGTCTGTCCACTCCAATGGAAAAACAGGGAATCCTAATTTATCACCATCACGCTTGCTTAGCTTCCCTTTTCCACTGGGTTTAAGTAATAAAGGCAGGTGGGCAAATTCCGGAGCTTCCCAATCCAATGCTTCATACAACAAAATATGTAATGGCAATGACGGTAACCACTCTTCCCCTCGAATGACGTGAGAGATTTCCATTAAATGGTCATCTACAATATTAGCAAAATGATAGGTTGGCAGTCCATCAGACTTAAACAATACCTTATCATCAAGAGTGGAAGTATTAACAGAAACCTTTCCGCGAATGATATCATGGGTATCTACGACACGATTTTCAGGCATATTAAAACGAATCACGTAAGGATTGCCTTGCTCAATTCTTTTTTTCACTTCCTCCTCTGACAAAGAAAAAGAATTTTCCATTTCATGACGAATGGCAGTATGATAACTGGTATTGTTGGATTTATTAGCTTCCAACTTTTTACGCATCTCATCTAATGCTTCCGGTGTGTCAAAAGCATAATAAGCTTTTCTTTCGTCAATGAGTTTTTGGATGTATTTTTGATAAATCGCTTTTCTTTCCGATTGGCGATAAGGGGCATGATTTCCACCTTGAGCCACACCTTCATCCACTTTAATCCCACACCATTCCAATGATTTGGCAATATATTCTTCTGCACCTTTCACAAATCTTTTTTGGTCGGTATCTTCAATTCTCAACAAGAATGTTCCTTGGTGTTTTTTTGCAAAAAGATAATTATATAATGCTGTTCTTACGCCTCCAATATGTAAAGGTCCCGTGGGACTTGGAGCAAATCTTACTCTAATATTATTGTTCATTTTTGATTGTTTTTTTTAGCTGTTGGCTTTTGGCCTTTAGCTTTTATTTATCCTTGTCTTCTTAACTATTCTTCATTTCTTAATGGTTTTACATTCAATTAGCAATATTTTGCCACCCCTCCACTTCGACTCCGCTCAGTGACCGGCTGACGCACTTCGGTCTTCGGTCAGAGACCAGCTACCACTCGTCATTGCGAGCATAGCGAAGCAATCTCCATCTATCTGTAAAACATTGGCGAAAAACCTGGCTAAGAGATTGCCACACTCCACTGCGTTGAGTTCACAATGACGTGTTTTTTATTAGCGTTTTGTTAATTCACAATTCACCATTTATAATTATTTAATGTTGATATTTTATCCATTTCCACAACTCTTTATACGTGATTTTTTTACCATACATTAATATGCCTGTTCGATAAATACGTCCGGCAAGCCATGTTGTAAAAATAAATCCTAATATAAGTAATGTACCCGAAAGTAAAACATCAAAATAAGGCACACCAAAAGGAATTCTTATCATCATAATAATGGGCGAAGTAAAAGGAATAATACTTAACCAAAAAGCCAATGGTCCTTCGGGATTTTTGATAATGACTTGTGCTGCAATAATCGCAACAATTAGCGGAATTGTAATCGGCAGCATAAATTGTTGGGTATCTGTTTCATTATCTACCGCAGAACCTATGGCTGCAAATAGTGCAGAATACAACAAATATCCCCCTAAGAAATAAAATAAAAATCCACCGATGATAACACCAAAGTTAATGGAATTGATAATGTCAAAAACCTTGTTTACACCAATATTTTCCTGCATCTCTTTTACAGTTTCTGCCGTTTTATCACTTTCACCAAAGGTGTTTTGCATTTGATTTGTAGTGATTGCCATTTCATCATGTTGTCTTTTTGCCAATGTATCCGAATAAAAACTGGTAAAAGCTGAATAAATGGCAAAAGTCAAAACCACCCAGAGCAATACTTGTGTTAATCCTACCAAGGCTATTCCAATGATTTTACCCATCATTAATTGGAAAGGTTTTACAGATGAGATGATGATTTCTACAATTCGATTGGATTTTTCCTCAAAAACCCCACGCATTACCTGCGACCCAAACATGAAAATAAACATGTAGATAATCAATGCTGATGCAAATCCTACGCCCATAGCCACTTCGGCAAAACTTTCTTTTTCTTTACCATCTTCTGTAATTTTTATGGTAGAAAAGTTGATATTGGCTTTGGTTGTGGCTAATACTTCTTTGTCTATTCCGCTGGCTTTGAGTTTAATATCTTCGATGTGTTTTTTCATAATTCCTTTCAGGTAATCCTTTACATCCAAAGGTACCTGAGAAACAGAAAACATCACAGCATTTTCGGGTAACATGACTTTTGTCGCCGGAATATGTAAAACACCATAAAAATTTCGGTCATTCAAATGATTTTTAATACTATCAACCGGCTCGTCCAAAAAGACAAATTTATAAGCTTCACTATTTTCAAAACTGGTTTTATACATTTTAGAGTCATCAACAATGGCAATCACTTTTTGCTCATTGCTACCTTTTGAAAAATGATCCAACAAAGCTGGTGCTACCATTAAAGCTGCCATTAAAATAGGGCCAAGAATAGTCATTATGATAAAGGATTTTTTCTTTACCCTCGTTAAATATTCTCTTTGTATAATCAGTAATATCTTATTCATAATATGATGTTTTATAACATTGTAATCATTATTTTTTGCAAATATATGGAATATTTTAACGCTGAACTTAAAGTGTTCTAATCACATTATAATGTTTTTAACCATCTTCATACAACTCCTAAGGCAGGTTGAAAATAAGCGTAAAGAAGAACTTTTAACTCACGAATACCTTTAAAAATAAAAAATCATGAGAAATTTGTTTTTTTTCTACAAAGACTAACTATTTACCGGCTTAATATCAATAATATTCAGCTGAAGCATGTGATTAATCTCATTTTCTTCCACATGATAACAAATATCAAAAGGTTTCCCGGACTTGATATACTCAAAATGTTCACCTTGTTGGAAAGCAATGGCATCAATAGGAAAACCTGAAATTCGTGGGTGAATAACACCCAATCTCAGATGTTTGTCTTTAATCAATCGAACATATCCGGTATCAATTACACCTTTGGTTATGAATACCATTTTTTGGTTGCCCGGACCAAAAGGAGCAAACTCTCTTAATATGCGATAAAATTTTGTGGTTATTTCTTTCAGGGGAAGTTCCGAATCGATTACAATTTCGGGAATCATATCTTGGTTGCTCAATTTTTCTTGGGCTGTTTTTTCAAAAGCCGCTTTGAACATTGGTAATTTTTCCGGTTTAATTGACAATCCTGCTGCATATTTATGTCCTCCAAAATGTTCAAGCATATGACTGTGCTCATCAATGGCATCATACACATCAAAGTTTTTTATGGAACGTGCCGAACCGGATATCAAACCATTAGATTTTGTTAGCACAATGGTAGGACGATAATATTTTTCAATTAATCTTGAAGCCACAATTCCTACAATACCTTTGTGCCAATCCTCATTATAAACAACCGTAGTTTTGGAATTTGGATCTATAGTATTTTCTATCATATCCAATGCTTCTTGTGTAGCAACGGTATCCAAATTTCGTCGTTCAATATTAAAATCATTGATTTGTTCTGCAATTTTTGAAGCATCTTCTATGTTATCACAAATAAGCAACTCTACTGAATTTTTACCGCTTTCTATACGCCCTGCGGCATTAATTCTAGGCCCTATCAAAAAGACCATATCCGAAATGGTCAGTTCTTTTTTAAATATATAATTATTTCGAGCTTTAGGATTGTTCCCTCTTCGGGTAATATTACTATATTTCAAAATTGCCTCAAAACCCGGACGAGGATTGGTGTTGATAAGTTTAATGCCGTGATAGGCTAAAATGCGGTTTTCTCCGGTAATAGAAACAATATCAGCAGCAATACTCACTGCCGTTAAATCCAAATATTTTTCTAATTCTCTAAAAGGAATATGATGCTCTTGCGCATAGGCTTGTATTAGCTTAAATCCTACACCACAACCACTTAAGTCCTTAAAAGGATACTTACAATCCACTCGTTTGGGATTTAAGACTGCACGTGCCGGTGGTAATTCATCATCAGGTCTATGATGATCACAGATGATAAAATCAATTCCTTTATCTGAGGCGTATTTTACTTTTTCAATGGCTTTTATACCACAGTCCAAAGCAATAATTAAGGATACTCCGGTGTTTTCGGCATAATCAATTCCTTTATAAGAAATTCCATACCCTTCGTTATATCTATCCGGAATATAAAAATCAACATTATAATAAAATCCTGTTAAGAAAGTATATACCAATGCCACTGCAGTTGTTCCATCCACATCATAATCACCATATATTAAGATACGTTCTTTACGTTCGATAGCAATATTAATTCTATCCACAGCAATATTCATATCTTTCATCAAGAAAGGATCGTGTAATTGGGATAGTTCCGGGCGAAAAAAATCAGATGCTTTTTCAAAAGTATCTATTCCTCTTTGCACAAGTATATTGGCTAATGCCTTGTGTATTTTTAATTTTTTAGCTAAATCTTTAACTATTTGCGGATTACCTTTTTCTTTTATCAACCAATTTCTTTCCATAACTCATTTATTAAATGTAAAAGTACAATTAATTTTATAATTTAACATTTAAGGGTACTTTTTTTTATCAAATAAATGTTAATTTTGTGGAAAAATCATCAAAAATAGCTAGTTTAAAATTTTTAGCATGCTTTTTGATGTGTTTACTCTGATTATGTTCATTGAAATTTTGGGGCTGACTGGTTTTGACAGCAAGGAAGTGGTCTTGTAAGCATGCCGGACGTTATTGGTTTGTCCGCAAAAACAACCCTTACGCCACAATAACTGGCAACAATTATAATTATTCGTTAGCAGCGTAGTCAAAGGATTACGTCCCTAACTGCTCCCCACCATGCCATGGCGAACCGCGTGGTGATGTGAGTATCATACATGTGCGCCTTGATTTTGGTAGTCTCTCTAATGCCAAAATGACATTTTTTAGGGATAAGTAATTAATTTTGGACTGTTGTATTCCGGTTAATTATCGACAATTAATTTACAACTAAGCATGTAGAAAGCATTATTGCTGCTTGTTTGGACCCGGGTTCGACTCCCGGCAGTTCCACTTATTTAACTTTACTAAATTAAAAATTAGAATTCTTAGTTTAGTAAAGTTTTAACATATCACATAATGTCTGTAAGAAAAATTCAGATTTGCCAAGTATTTGGCATTTTCTTGCAAAGACTCAATATTCTGAAACTATTTCATTAAAAATTAAACAATACAAAATTTATGAACAATTTACTCGACTTAGGAAATTTATTATCAATGGTATCAGGTGATGATATCGCAAAATTAGGTGAAAAAGTAGGATTATCAGGCGATAAAGCTAAAAGCGCTTTAGGATCTTCAATTCCTTTGATTATGGGTGCTTTAGCAGAAAAAGCTAAGCAACCTGAAGAAGCTGAAAATATTACCAAAGCTATAGAAAAAGACCATGACGGAAGTATTCTTAACAACTTAGGTGATTTCTTTAGCAAAGGAGATACCTCAGAAGGCGATAGCATCCTAAAACATGTAGTAGGTGACAAAAAAGATAATATTGCACAATTTGTAAGTAAAGATTCAGGCATTGATCTTGGTTCTGCTTCCAAATTATTATCTATGGCAGCACCTTTGGTAATGGGATTCTTAGGTAAAACAAATAAAGAAACACCAGGTAGTATGGGTATTACCGATATTTTAGGCTCATTTATGGGTGGTGGAAATGCATCACAAAACATTGTAAGCAAATTGCTTGACAGAGATAATGATGGAAGTGTGGTAGATGATGTTATGGATATGGGAAAAGGCATGCTTGGAAAACTTTTTTAATAACAAATCGTAGTTAGAAAAGAATGATAAAGAGATTTTTAAAAACTCTCTTGAAAAATAACTTATTAGAAATCAATTTAATTATAGAAAAATGGGATTAATATCATTTATAAAATCTGCCGGAGAAAAAATCTTTGGCAAAAGTGAAGAAAAAAGAGAAGCAGAAAAAGCGGAATCAATTTTAAATCATATCAATAAGTATAATTTTGACGTAGAAGAATTACGTGTAGAATTTGATGATGAAATGGTAACTGTTTTTGGTGTAGCAAGTGATTTGCAAGAAAAAAACAGAATTTTGGTTACTGCCGGAAATATTGAAGGCGTTGGAGGGGTAAATGACAAAATGACAATCAAAGAAGTCGTAGAAGTAAAAGAAGAGATACCTGAAGAAAAACAATTTTATACAGTGAAGAAAGGAGATTATTTGTCAAAAATATCAAAAGAAGTATATGGCGATGCTATGAAGTATAACGTTATTTTTGAAGCCAATAAACCAATGCTAACAGATCCTGATAAAATTTATCCGGGACAAGTATTAGTTATTCCTAAATTGAAATAACAAGAAATTATATAAAATTTTAAAAAGCTGTCTGAAAATCAATCAGGCAGCTTTTTTTTGCAATAAAAATACCTCAATCTGAAAAGAATCGGCTTTCATATTTTTAGAAATTTCTGAAAATATTTATAAAATGGCACTGCTTTTGATATAGGCAGAGTAAGCATTAGAAAATCTATGGATACAAAAAAATCAAAAGTATATACAAAAGGTGGCGATAAAGGAAAAACTTCTTTGGTTGACGGAACTCGCGTACCTAAAAATTATGATAGAATAGAAGCATACGGAACTGTAGATGAACTCAACAGTTTTATCGGTTTATTGCGAGATAGTATAGAGGAAAAATCTGAAAAAAAACGATTACACGAAATACAAAATAACTTATTTGTTATTGGTGGATTATTAGCAACGGAAAATGAAGAAATTGCAAAAAAATTACCTCAGCTTCCCGCTAATGCCATTGTAGATTTAGAAAAAGAAATTGACAGAATGACTGCATCTCTTCCGGAACTCAAATATTTTATATTACCTGGAGGACATCCTATCATTTCTTATTGCCATATTGCCCGAACTGTTTGCCGAAGAGCCGAGCGAAGGACAATAGATTTAAAAGAAAATCATCAAATTAATCCTGAATTAATTAAATATTTGAATCGATTATCAGACTACTTATTCACATTGGGAAGATTTTTATGCAAATCTTTAGGTGTTGATGAATATTATTGGAAACCAAATAATTAAAACTTATTTTTAATAAAAAACGTATTTTTTTAGGAAGTAATTATAAAAAGTTTACTTTTGCAAAAAATATTAATATATACCAAATTAATTGATATGTATTGGACATTAGAACTAGCATCAAAATTAGAAGACGCTCCATGGCCGGCAAATAAGGCGGAGTTAATAGATTACAGTATTCGTTCAGGTTTACCACAAGAGGTAATTGAAAACCTTAGCGAAATAGAAGATGAAGAAGAAGTATTTGAAAGAATTGAAGATATTTGGCCGGATTATCCAACCAAAGAAGACTTCTTTTTCCACGAAGATGAATATTAAAAAACGATACATTAAATTACCTTTCTAATCTCTAAAAGTTAGCCTTTTAGAAGTTTTAATTTTGGTAATTCAACTACATTTACAGAAAAATCTGTATTTTTGTAAAAAATTATTGTGATGAATTATAAAAAAACAAAAGCTGCCACGGAAGCTATTACGCGTGATGTGGAGAGTTTTTCTACTGAAAAAGCCAGTATTTATGAAATGATAACCATTTTAGCCAAGCGTGCTAATCAAATTGGTTATGACATAAAAGAAGAGCTTAATCAGAAAATTGAAGAGTTTTCTCAACCCGGAGATAATTTGGAAGAAGTATTTGAAAATCGTGAGCAAATTGAAATTGCTCGTTTTTACGAACAACTTCCAAAACCTACTTTATTAGCCATCCAAGAGCTATTGGAAGATAAGATTTATTACAGAAATCCGACAGAAGAAGAAAAGAAACAAGCGGAAGGTTCTGAATAAATCATGCCATTATCCGGAAAAAAAATAATATTGGGTGTAACAGGCAGCATTGCTGCCTACAAAACGCCTTTATTAGTGCGACAACTGATAAAAAAAGGTGCTGATGTTGAGGTAATTATGACTGATGCTGCCAAAGATTTTGTTACACCGCTAACACTTTCTACAGTTTCGACACATCCCATTCATTGTGAACCTTATAATGCAAAAAACGGAAGCTGGGATAGTCATGTAACATTGGGTACCACTGCTGATTTATTGTTAATTGCTCCTATATCAGCCAATACCATTGCCAAAATGCGCATGGGAATTGCAGATAATTTGTTGCTTACAACTTATCTCGCTGCTACATGCCCTGTGATGATTGCTCCTGCCATGGATTTGGACATGTTTAAACATGAAATTACCCAAGAAAATATCAACACGTTAAGAAAAAGAGGAATAACCATTATTGAGCCTCAAAGTGGTGAGTTAGCAAGTGGATTGGTAGGTCAAGGCAGAATGGAAGAGCCTGATGTTATTGCAGAGAAAGTAGTACAGTTTTTTAACAATAAAAAAAGATTCCTCAATAAAAAAGTGCTTGTAACTGCAGGACCTACCTATGAAAATATTGACCCTGTAAGATTTATTGGGAATTATTCTTCGGGAAAAATGGGCGTTTCCATTGCCGAAGCTTTTGCCCAGCAAGGTGCAGAAGTAACATTAGTAGCAGGTCCTAATGTAGCAAAAGTGTCAGAAAATATGCAGCGAATGGATGTAATTTCTGCACAAAACATGTTTGAAGTTGTAAAAGAACAGTATGATAAGGTTGATATTGTGGTAATGGCTGCTGCTGTAGCAGATTATACCATAACTCATCCGGAATCTCAAAAAATTAAAAAGCAAGATACTAATCTGACATTAACCTTATCAAAAACAACCGATATATTAAAATATCTCGGCACACATAAAAAGCATCAATTTATTGTGGGGTTTGCCTTGGAAACAGAAAATTATGAGGAAAATGCCATTAAAAAATTAAAAAGCAAAAATGCCGATTTATTAATATTAAATGCAGCAAATAAAAAGGGAAGTGGATTTGGAACAGACACCAATATCATTACCATTTTTAATAAAAATGGAGATAAAAAGTCATATCCAATGAAACCAAAAAAAGAAGTGGCTTTGGATATTATTGAGCACATTTACGAGTTTATGAAATAATGTAAAAGCCTCAATTATTTATTGGAAAGAAAATAATATAAAACAAAAAACACCTAAAAAAGCCTGATTTTCAAAATGTTGAAATCGGGCTTTTTTAGATTTTTTTCTAATCTTCAATTATAAATCTTCGAATTTAATATCTGTTTGTGAAGACGATGCTGAATCATAAGAATCTTTTACATTTTCAGTGTCGTCGTCAGCATTTCTTTCGTTAATGTTAACTACAAAATTATTTTCTTCGTTCTTCTGATTAATAAAATCTGTTGCTTCTGTTAAAGCGTCATGAAATTTGTGGAAATCTTCTTTGTAAAGAAACACTTTAAATTTTTCAAAAAAGAACTTTCCATCTTCATTATTAAATTTTCTCTTACTTTCAGTAATTGTAAGATAATGTTCTCCGGAAGCTGTTGTTTTTACATCAAAAAAATAAGTACGTTTTCCGGCTCTTACAGATTTTGAAAAAACCTCATTCTGTTGTCTGTCATTTTGTTCAGTCATGGCTTTTCTTCTTTTATTTTAATTTCTTGTCGTACAAAATTATAAAATAATCATATATTCACAACATTTATGAAAAAATAAACCTAATTTTATGTCATATATCTTCAAATTAAGTAAAAGTTTCAATATTTTTTAAATTTAAAAGGAATAATATCAGATTAAGAATTTTTTATTTTAATTTTGGAAGAAATAATTTAGTTTGGAGAAAAAGTTTAAACGATTTTAATATTTGGAAAAGAAAATCAAAACAAAGGCCAATAGCTAATTAATAAACATATGAAAAAAGCACACTTTATAGCCATAGGAGGTAGCGCGATGCATAATTTAGCATTAGCCTTACACGAAAAAGGATTACAAGTTACAGGATCTGACGATGAGATTTTTGAGCCTTCAAGAGGTCGTCTCAAAGCCAAAGGATTATTACCCGAAAAAGAAGGTTGGTTTCCTGAAAAGTTAGATAAAACCATTGATTTTGTGATTTTAGGTATGCATGCTCGATCAGATAATCCGGAATTGCTAAAAGCCAAAGGTTTAGGATTAAAAATATTTTCTTATCCGGAATACCTATACGAGCATTCAAAAGACAAAAAACGGGTGGTAATAGGTGGCAGTCATGGAAAAACTACCACAACGGCCATGATTCTGCATGTGTTAAGTGATATGAAAATAAAGGCAGACTATATGGTTGGGGCTCAATTGGAAGGATTTGAGACTATGGTTTCATTATCCGATGATGCAGAAGTCATGATTTTGGAAGGAGATGAGTATTTGACCTCTCCTATTGACCCAAGACCGAAATTTCATTTATATCAACCTCATACTGCAGTCCTAACCGGTATTGCTTGGGATCATATCAATGTTTTCCCGACTTTTGACATCTATTTGGAGCAATTCAAACAATTTATTAACCTAATTGAGAAAGATGGAAAACTAATTTATTGCAAAAAAGATACACATTTACCTGAGCTTGTAAGTTCATCAAAGCGAAACCTGACTTTTATGGGATATGATTTGCCCGAATATGTACAAAAAGAGGGGAGATTATCTGTTATTCATCAATCCAAGTCTTATCCGCTACAAATTTTTGGCGAACATAACTTGTTAAATATGCAAGCAGCCAAATTAGTTTGCAATGATTTGGGTATTTCAGATGAAGATTTTTTTGAAAGTATCAAAAACTTTAAAGGAGCTTCCGGGAGATTAACCACCTTATTTGCTAATGAAAATTATGTGGTCTACCGTGATTTTGCCCATGCGCCATCAAAAGTAGAAGCTACCGTAAAAGCTGTACGACAAAAACATCCTTATAAAACTCTGGTGTCTTTATTAGAGTTGCATACATTTAGTAGTTTAAACAAATTATTTTTACCGAACTATAAAAATACGCTGAATGATGCTGATAAACGCATCGTTTTTTATTCACCACATACATTAGAAATGAAAAAATTACCACTCATTTCGAAAGAAGAAGTGAGGAAGTATTTTGATGATGAAAAATTAATTGTAATTACAAGTGCTGAAGAGTTAAAAGATTACATCTTATCGATTTCGAAAACAGAAACCGTATTTTTGTTGATGAGTTCAGGAAATTTTCAAGGTATATTTCAAAACAATATTTTGTTAAAGTAAATGGGATAAAAACAGACAAAATGGATATGCAAATAAATTTATTAAAAAAATTTGCGGAAGGGGATTTAAATATACATGAATTTGAACAATTATTATATTATGAAAATGAACTTATAAAGGTTCTTTCAGATAAAAATTTAGTAGATTATTCTAAAATATATATAGATAATTACAACACTATTTATGATTATTTAATTAGTCTTAATTATAAAAATCCGGAAGATAAAATAGAAGCTCATTTCACTATTTGTAAATTTTTAAAAGAATTAAATGTTATTTTCAAAGAAAATAATATGTACGAAGAAACTTACAATTTATTATTAGATTCTCAGCCGGAATATCTTGATATAAGTTTAGATTTTTTTGAAAAAAATATTTGGAAATCAGAATATTCACAACTATCAAAAAATGAACAAAAAAAGAAAATTAAAGCAAACATAAAATCATTATTTAAATTTAACAGGAAAACTCCAAAATGGATACAAGCTCCTGATTGGCTGATTGAAAATGATATTCCTCTATATTTTTTAGGACAATATGAAATCAAAAATTGCCATTTATTTCATGATGATGGATATGTTTATTTGTTTATTAATGAGGAGAAAAAAATTAAAACAGTAACACAATTCTATTAAAAAGGTAAAGATTGAATTTTAATGATAATTTATAATATCTCATTATAAAAGAAAAAAAAGCATTTTTTTCTCTTATTCTACTTAATATGTTATTTTTTTTTACCTTTGCTTCAATATATTATAGCTAAATCATAAGTAAAATATTAAATATTCAATTTATTTCGATATTTTACTTAATTCTAACAATCAATATTACATCTCATGGAAGAGAATAAGGAATTACAAAACAAAGACCTTGCTCCTGAAAATCAAACAGAAGAAAAGGTAAATGCTCAAACTGAAGAAACAACAGATAACAAAGAGCAAAACGCAGAAGTTGTTAAGGAAAATGAATCGTCTTCAACAGTATTAACAGATAAAAAAGAAGAAGAAACAACCATTGATTCTGAAAAGAATGAAGAAACAGTACCTACTTCTGAAAAAACTGAAAATGGTGATGATACCATTGAGGATGACGATATTTACGGAGATAATCATGAAACAACACATGATGAAGATGAACATGAAGAAGTAGAAGTAAGTGAAGAAATGTTCCAAGCCATGTCTCGCGAAGAATTGTTGGAAGAATTACAAGAAACTGTAAAAGTTGAAAACGTTAATAAATATAAAACTAAAGTTTCGTTTATCCGCTTGGCTTTTATTCAGAAAACAAAAAATAAAAAGCAAGAAGATTATGAAAAGTTTGTAGAAAACGGAGCTGAAAAAGAAAGTTTTATAGAAGAAAAAGACGAGCTTGAAAAAAGATTTAATGACGTAATGGGCGTTTACCGTCAAAAGCGTGCTGAATATAATAGAAAGCAAGAGGAACAAAAATTACAAAATCTAGAGAAGAAAAATAACATCTTAGATAAGTTGAGAGAATTAATCAATTCTGATGAACCCCTCAAAAAGACGTATGATGAATTTAAGGTGTTGCAAGAAGAGTGGAAAAACAGTGGAATGGTACCACGTGGAGAATTGGTTGAATTGTGGAAAAATTACCACTTCTTAGTTGAAAAATTCTTTGATAAAGTAAAGATTAACAAAGAATTAAGAGATTTAGGACTAAAAAAGAATTTAAAGAAAAAAGTAGAGCTTTGCGAAAAAGCGGAAGATTTAATTGTAGAAACAAATGTGCTTAAATCTTTCAAATTATTGCAAAAATATCACGAAAAGTGGAGAGAAATAGGTCCTGTACCTCACGAACATAATGAGGAAATATGGCAACGTTTCAAAGCAGCTACTGACAAAATTAATGAAAGAAGAAGAGCCTATTATAATGAGCGAGATGAAATTTTTGAAGAAAATTATCAGATAAAATTGGCACTTTGTGAAGAAGCCAAAGCTACGCTTGATACATTAAATCAAAAAGAAAACGCCAAGATAAAAGACTGGTTGGAAGCCTCTGACAAAGTAAATGAGATTTTTGAAAGATGGAAAAAAACAGGTCGTGCAAAAAGAGAGCATAATGATGAGATTTGGGAGCAGTTTAAAGGTATTTTAGATAGTTTCTTTACACAAAAGAAAGTATTCTTTAAAGAAGTGAAGAGCGAACAAAAAGACAATTACGATAAGAAATTGGAATTAGTATTACGTGCTGAATCTATAAAAGAGAGTGAAGATTGGAAAGATACCGCATCAGAACTTATCAACCTACAAAAACAATGGAAAGAAATTGGTTATATTCCTAAAAAACACTCTGAAAAATTATGGAAACGTTTCAGAGGAGCTTGTGATCATTTCTTCAATCGTCGTGATGAATTCTTTAAGGATGTAAGAGTAGAAGAAAAGGAAAACTTGGAGAAAAAACAAGCAGTAATTGAGGCGGCAAAAGCTTTTGAATTATCAGATAACAGATCAGAAGATATTGAAAAGTTAAAAGCTTTCCAAAGAGATTGGATTGCTATAGGATATGTACCTATTAAAGAAAAAGATCGTATTAATAAAACATTTAAAGAAATTATTGATAAGCATTTCCAAAATCTGAATATTTCTGCTTTTGAACAAAAAGCCATGAGATATAAAAGTAGAATTGCAAACTTTAAAGATGAGCCAAATTCAGGTAATAAAATCAATAGAGAGCGTAATTTCTTGTTAGGAAAGATGAAAGAAGTGGAAGATAATATTCAATTGTGGGAAAATAATATTGGATTCTTCTCTCAAAGTAAAAAATCTGATCAATTAAAAGTGGAATTCCAAAAGAAAATTGATAGAGCAAAACAAGAGTTGGCATTATTAAAATCAAAAGTACGATTACTGGATAATGCTGAAAGAGAGCAAAAAGAACCAAAAGATTCAAAAGAACAAAAGGAAGAGCAAGAATAGAAAAAGTAGAAATATCTAAAAGTTAATTTAAGTCTAACAGGTTTTAAGCCTGTTAGACTTTTATGTAATTATTCTTTAATAAAACAAATTACTGAAAATCAAAAATTTAATACCCATAGGACTATGAATACTTTTGGAAAAATTTTTAGGCTAACAACCTTTGGAGAGTCTCATAGCCCGGCTATGGGAGGTATTATTGATGGATGCCCTGCCGGTTTAACTATCACAAAAGATGATATCCAAAAAGCCTTAGATAGAAGACGTCCCGGACAATCCGAAATCACATCACCCCGAAATGAAAGCGATACCATAGAAATATTATCGGGAATTTATGAAAATAAAACATTGGGAACACCCATAGGTTTTATCATTAGAAATACCAACCAAAAATCAAAAGATTATAATCATCTGAAAGATGTTTTCAGACCTTCTCACGCCGACATTACCTATCATCAAAAGTATAAACATCGTGACCACAGAGGTGGAGGACGAGCTTCTGCAAGAGAAACAGTTTCTTGGGTAGCTGGAGGAGCTATTGCGCAAAAAATCCTTGATTTGCATGATATCAAAGTTACCGCTTTTGTAAAATCATTACATCATCTTAGTATAGAACAACCTATTCAAGAGATTGATTTAAAGAATATTGATGATAACATTATGCGTTGTCCTGACAATGATTTAGCGGAACAAATGATTGCGCTTATTAAAAAAACAAAAGCAGAAGGAGACACTTTGGGTGGAGAAATTACTTGTATAATTTCAAATGTTCCTTCGGGTTTGGGTGAACCTGTTTTTGATAAATTACAAGCAAATTTAGCAAAAGCCATGTTTAGTATCAATGCTGTAAAAGGTTTTGAATATGGTGAAGGTTTTAATACCACAAAAATGAAAGGTTCTGAACATAACGATACTCTTTTTTGGGATAAAAATCAGCTGAAAAGTAAAAATAATCATGCTGGTGGCATTTTAGGTGGCATTTCTAATGGAGAAAACATTTATTTTAATGTAGCTTTTAAGCCCATTGCCACACTTATGCAATCACAACAAACTATCAATACAAAAAACGAAAATGTAACAGTAAAGGGAAAAGGAAGACATGATGTTACTGCATTGCCACGTGCAGTTCCCATTGTTGAAGCAATGACAGCTATGGTATTGGCAGATTTTCTATTATTAAATGGTATTTCAAATTTTTCCATTTAAGTCAATCCTGTTCCTTTTTTCTAATAGAAATTACTAATTGAAGTAACTCCCCTACCCTATTCCAATAATAATTAATTTAAAGTAAATGGATTATAGGAAATATTATCGTCAAATGCTTCTGTTCCTTCCCATTTTTTCACTTTTGATACCAAGAATATGGTTACCGGTAAAATAAGGATTTCGTAAATGGTTTTAAATAACGATTGCGTAACAATAATTGTCAAAAGAATTTTGATAGGAAATATACCCGAAAATGCAATAAAAACAAAAATAGTAGAATCTAAAGATTCACCAAAAAGTGTAGATAAAATAGCCCTAAGTGAAAATGCCTTACCTTTATATTTCACTTTCATCTTACTCATAATTAATGCATTAACAAAACTTCCAAACACATACGCTGTTAAACTCGCTAATACAATTCTTGGGGTACTTCCCAATATGATTTCATAGGCTTCCTGATGTTTCCAAAAAGGGGCATGCGGTAAATAAATGGATAATGTGAAAAAAAGTAACATTAATAAATTCATTAAAAATCCCATCCAAATAATTAATCCTGCTCTTTTAAATCCATATACTTCAACAATGATATCATTTAAAATATAAGATATTGGAAAAATAAGTACACCAGCAGGAACCGTAAAACTAAAAATCTGTATAATTTTTACGGCTAAGATGTTTGAAATTAATAATGATGTAGTAAATAGTATTCCTAAAAATAGGAATAACGGAGAAATAAGTTGTTTTTTCATTATACATAGTTTTTAACGTGGTTACTATCACACGAATGAATAAATTTATTGATACCCCAAATAAGTATTGGACGGCAAAAGTATCATTTTATTTTTAATTAATAATTTTTTATCCTAAAAAAGTTTATCATCCAATACCTATTTAGTCTCTGCAAGAAAATTCCAAATACTTCGTTACGCTCATTTTGAAAACAGTCATTTACTTTAGTAAACTCCTTGATTTTCAAAATTTCGCAAGCCTCGTCTTTGAAGTTTTCTTATCAGAGACTTGAAAAATAAAAAGTTTTCTGGCAGGCACTATTTATGATATAAATTTATACCATCTACTTTTAAAATAATTATAATAAAATACTCTTATTCCTTTCTATTTCAACTGTTTTCTATTGAAAAACCAAGCGCCTATAACAATTATTACAATACCTAAACCTATACTTAACCATTCTGAAAAAGATAATCCCCAATAGATGTCAGCAGTTCTATTTCCTTGGTAATAATTAAAAAATAATCTTAGAAATGAATAAGGAGAATAAATAGCATATTTCCATTTAGAGATAACTTCAGAAACTATAATGGCTATAATGCCAATGATAATAGATATAATTGTATTATTAAAAAATACACTCATGGTATAATGAATGGCCAATATGGTTAAACTTGATATTAAAACATGTGCTAAAAATAAACCGATAGAAACGATATCCGGAAAGTAGTTAAACATGTTTAAATCAGGATAAATAATTCCAATCAAAACGCCTAATATTAAGATTGTAACAGCAAAAAGCAATAACGAAAAAACGGTTTGAAAGAATAAGAATAATCCTTTATCCAAAAATAAACAAATGCGATGTACAGGTAATATCAATAACTTTTTCCAACTATGAGATTTGTGTTCGATATTTAAATTTAAGGGTGCTGAAAGAATCACATAAAAAGGGAAGAATGTAATCAATAAATGATAATGTTTTTGGAAATAAAACATCCAGGCATTTACTCCTTCTTGTGGAATAAAATATTGATGTTTAAATAAGTATATCAGAAATATTACAAGAGGAATGAACATTGAACAAGCAATGGTAAACCACATTGTAGGTGTGTTTTTTGTTTTTAAATATTCAGCTTTTAATCCTTTCATTTTTT
>PDWJ01000898.1_pt1 | contig 40538 bp, 31 predicted proteins | sample 1430881 | NCBI WGS metagenome assembly PDWJ01 (sample SAMN01162460, study PRJNA174530) | Oral metagenome, whole genome shotgun sequencing project. | biome: Marine environment; feature: Marine mammal; material: Swab sample of the gingival sulcus; isolation source: swab sample of gingival sulcus...
CCGGCCACCGCGCGAGGAGCGATTCCAGGTGGCCATATACCTCATCTTCCAGCTGGCCGGGCGCTACGTGCAGGCCGAGGTCCACTCGGCCAGGGGGCGGTCCGACATCGAGGTCACCACCCCCGGCGCGGTCTACATCTTCGAGACCAAGGTGCGCGCCGACGGGCGGCCCAACACCGCGGAGGGGGCCATCGAGCAGATACTCGATATGGGCTACGCCGAGCCCCACCTCGCGGCCGGCAAGCGCGTCGTCGCCATCGGCCTGGTCTACGACGGCCAGGAGACCGTGGACATGGGCTGGCGGGAGGTCAAACCCTAGCTCGGGAGCCGTCCGCCACGGGGCAATCCGCATTTTTTCCGTAGCTTTGGGCGATTAATGGCCGCATGCGAGCCGCCCACTCAAGCCCTAGCGCCCTAGCGTATGTCGTTGAGCGATAAGTACACACCGAGGATAGTCATCTTCCTCCTGGACGCGATGATCTGCGTCCTCTCGCTCCTGCTGGCCTTCCTGATCCGCTTCGACTTCAACCTCACCCAGGAGGACTGGAGCACCGGCCTGCTGGAGTCCGCCCTCCTGATCTTGCCGATACAGGCCCTGGCCTTCTTCCTCTTCCGCACCTTCGAGAGCGTCATACGCTTCAGCAACTCGAGCGACTACCTACGCATCCTGCTGGCCAACACGACCAGCGTCCTGCTCCTGCTCCTGCTGTGGCACCTGCTCATGCTCCCCATCAGCCGCGGGGTCCTGATCATCGACTACATCCTGCTGAGCTTCGCGCTCATCGCCGAGCGGGTGGCCATCTCCATCATCCTGAGCCGCTACCGGCCCTCGGCCAGCAACCCGCCCAACGGGGGCGAGATGCGCCTGCTCCTGGTGGGGGCCGAAACGGCCGTGCGCAACGTCTTCAACCTGGTGCGCCACCGCCAGGAGGGCCGGATGTCCGTGCGGGGCATCATCCTGCTCGACCGCGAGGCCCGGGGCAAGCGCTACTCCGGGGTGCGCCTCTACGCCATCGACCAGCTCGACGAGCTCCTCGGGGCCCAGCGCATCAACCGCCTCATCATCTGCAACCAGCTCGACGACATTGAGCTATGCAACACCCTGGTGGACACCAGCCTCCGCGCCAAGGTCGTGGTCTACACCGCCCCCAACCTCACCGAGTGGATGGAGGGCAAGAAGAACCTCGACGCGCTCAAGCCCATCGACGTGAACGAGCTGCTCATGCGCCCCCCCATCCGGCTGAGCAAGGACAACATCAGCACCTACATCCGCGGGAAGGTGGTCCTGATCACCGGGGCCGCCGGCAGCATCGGCAGCGAGATCGCCCGCCAGGTGCTGGCCTTCCAGCCCAAGCGCATCCTGCTCTTCGACCAGGCCGAGACCCCCCTCTACGAGATCGACCTGGAGCTCAAGGAGAAGTACGGCTTCTTCGACTTCGAGCTCATCATCGGCAGCGGCACCGACAGCGCGCTGGTGCAACGCATCTTCGGGCAGCACCACCCCCAGACGGTCTTCCACGCGGCGGCCTACAAGCACGTGCCCGTGATGGAGGACAACCCCTACGAGGCCGTCGAGAACAACGTGCGGATGACCAAGCTGCTGGCCGACGCCTCCATCGCGCACGGCATCGACAAGTTCGTCATGGTGAGCACGGACAAGGCCGTCAACCCGACCAACGTGATGGGGGCCAGCAAGCGGCTCTGCGAGCTCTACGTGCAGTCGCTCCCCTCCGACCGCACCAAGTTCATCTCCACCCGCTTCGGCAACGTGCTGGGCTCCAACGGCTCGGTCATCCAGCGCTTCGCCAAGCAGATCGAGGCCGGGGGGCCCGTCACGGTCACGCACGCCGGGATCATCCGCTACTTCATGTCCATCCCGGAGGCCTGCCAGCTCGTCCTGGAGGCCGGAGCCATCGGCGACGCGAACGAAATCTACGTCTTCGACATGGGCCAGCCGCAGAAAATCCTCAAGCTGGCCGAGCGCATGATCTTCCTCAAGGGCCTGATACCCAACCAGGACATCCGCATCGAGATTACCGGCCTGCGGCCCGGCGAGAAGCTCTACGAGGAGGTGCTGGCCGACGATGAGGACAACCTGCCAACGCACCACCCCAAGATCCTGCGGGCCCGCCAGAAGCGGCTCGACTACGCGCAGCTCCAGGCTGGCATCAACACCCTGCTCGAAGAGCTACCCCGGCTGGGGGAGTACGAGATCGTGGCGCGGATGAAGGCCCTGGTGCCGGAGTTCCGGAGCCAGAACAGCCGCTTCGAGAGCATAGACCGGGAGCGGATCAGCTGACTATGCTCCGGGCCGTGAGGAGGATGATACGGAAGTACTCCCGGAGGGTCGGGTTGTTGATGTAGATGAGGTTGTACTCGAGCTTGGCCGGCATGATGCGCTCGACGTACTCCCGCTCGGGGTCCTCGGCCCGGCCCAGGATGGCGTTCTCGTCCACGTAGCGGATGGAGGCGTAGTCCGTTATCCCCGGGCGCACGGAGAGCACCCGGCGCTGCTCGGCCGTGTAGAGCTTGACGTACTTCTCCACCTCGGGCCGCGGGCCCACCAGGCTCATGTCGCCGCGCAGCACGTTGTAGAGCTGGGGCAGCTCGTCGAGCTTGTAGCGCCGTATCCAGTAGCCGATGCGGGTAATCCGCGGGTCGCGTCCGCCCACCGTTATGAGGCCCATCGAGTCGGCATCGCGCCGCATGGAGCGGAGCTTGAACAGGCGGAAGGGGACCCCGCCCCGCCCGATGCGCAGCTGGCTGTAGAAGGGGCTGCCGCCGTCCCCGAGCGCGATGAGCATGCACAGGACCAGCAGCAGGGGGGAGAGCACCAGCAGCCCGAGGAGGGAGAACAGCACATCGAAGAAGCGTACCATGGGCTAGCCCTTCACTGTGGCGTACGCATCCCTGAGCGCCCGGATGACGAAGTCCTGCATCTCCTCGGTGAGCTGCGGGTAGATGGGCAGCGAGATTTCGCACGCGTAGTTGGCGTAGGCCCGGGGGTAATCGTCGATGCGGTAGCCCAGGTCGCGGAAGAGGCTGAGCAGGGGCAGGGGGACGAAGTGGACATTCACGGCCACCTCGCGCCTGGCGATCTCGGCGATCATGGCGTCGCGCTGCCCCTCGGACAGGCCCTTCACCCTGAGCGCGAAGAGGTGGTAGGAGCTCTCCCGCAGCCCGTCTGCCGACGGGGGGATGAGGGCCCACTCGTCGTTCGCCAGAGCTTGGGCGTAGCGCCGGAACACCCGCCGGCGCGCCTCCAGCAGGGTGTCGTACTGCCGCAGCTGGGCGAGGCCTATGGCGGCGTTCACGTCGGGCATGTTGCACTTCATCCCCAGGCCGACGATGTCGTAGCGCCATCCGCCCGCCTGCGATTTGGAGAAGGCATCCTTGGTCTGGCAGTTGAGCGTCATGAGGCGCATGTCGGCGTAGAGGCGGTCGTTGTCAAAGGGTGGGGGGAGGTTCAGGCATATCGCGCCGCCCTCGGCGGTCGTCACGTTCTTCACCGCGTGCAGGGAGAAGATGGTCACATCGCAGCACGCGCCGGACTTCTTGCCGCTGCGCGCGGTGGCCCCGAGGGAGTGGGCCGCGTCGCTGAGGATGAGGATACGGCCGAGCTGCCGCTGCACGGGGGAGGTGGGGACGAACTGGGCGCGCACGTCCTCCTCTTGCACCAGCGCGGCGATGGCATCGTAGTCGCAGGGGTAGCCCGCGATGTCGACGGGGATGATGGCCTTGGTCCGGGGGGTGATGGCGGCGCGGATGGCATCGGTCGCGATGTTGAAGTCGTCCGCGATGTCGACCATGACGGGCCTGCCCCCGGCGTGGAGCACGGCCAGGGCGGTGGCGCTGTAGGTGTAGGCCGGGATGATGACCTCGTCGCCCGCCTGCAGTCCCAGCCACCGCAGGACGAGGATCGCGCCGGAGGTCCACGAGTTGACGCAGACGGTCCGGGCCGCGCCGGTCTGCCGCTCGATGAGCTCCTCGAGGGCCTTGACCTTCGGGCCGGTGGTAATCCAGCCAGAGCGCAGCGAGTCGAGCACCTCATGCTCGACGGAGGGGTCGATGTAGGGGGGGGAGAAGGGGATTTTCATAGGCTAGAGTGCTACTGGCGGTCTGCATAGACGCAGCGCTGGGGCGCAAAGGTAATAGATTACCGGACAAGGCAAGGGCCGATGGCAGAGTGGCTACCCCACCATCAAAGGCGCTTCATCACCGCGTGGGCCGCATAGCCGACGAAGCTGTATAGGGAGCGTAGCAAGCCCAAGCCCTCGACCTGCCGATAGACCCGCCAGACCTGCTTGGCGGCCTTCAGCTTGCTGCTGGAGATGCTCCCGCTGACGTGGCGGTAGGTCGATAGGTTCTCCTGCAGCGCGTAGGCGTAGTCCACACGCCTGAGGAGGAGTAGCCAAGTAGCCATATCCTGCCGCGTGCGGATGGCGGGCATGGCGAAGTCGCCGGTCAGCTCCCGATCGACCATCACGGTGAGGCACCCGATGGCCGTGTTGGCGAGGTACTGCTTGTAGCTCAGTCGCTCGGGCATACGGAGCACCCTCCCGTGCAGCTGGCCGTCCTGGCTCATCGTCTCGTACTGCGTGAAGGTGAAGGCATAGCAATGCTCCCGCATGAAGGCCAGCTGGCGCTCCAGCTTGCTGGGTTTCCACAGGTCGTCGCAGTCGAGGAATGCGATGTAGCGCCCCCTGGCGGCCCGTAGGGCGGTATTCCTCGCCACGGCGGCACCTCCGTTGGTGTCCAGGCGCATGAGGCGGATGCGGGGGTCGCGCTCGGCGTACGTGGCGATGATGCGGTTGCTGGAGTCAGTGCTGCAATCGTCGCATACGAGTAGCTCCCAGTCGTCGTAGGTCTGGGCGAGCACCGAATCTATGGCCTCCGCCACGAAGGCCTCCGCGTTGTACACGGGCATCACGATTGAGACGGTAGGCATAGGTTGCATTTTACTGGGCATCAATTACGAACTAGGTTGCACTACTGCAGCAGCTTCCTATACTGCGCGATGAAACGCTCCTCGCCGAGCAGCTCCTCGGCCCGGGCTCGGCTCCGCCGGCGCATTCGCTGCACCTCGGCCGGGGGCAAGGCCAGGAAGTTCGCGATGGTCACCGCCATCCCCTCCACGTCGAGGGGGTCGAAGAGCATGCCATTATCCCCCTCCTCGACGAGGTACGGATTATCGCACACCTCGCTGGCGAGAATGGGCAGACCACAGGCCATGGCCTCGCAGATGACGTTCGGGAAGCCCTCGTAGATGGAGGGTAGACAGAAGACATCGGCCAGCCTATACTGGTGGCGAATGTCGGGGGTCGCATCATGGAAGCGCGCAATATCCGCGAGGTGTAGCTGGGCAAGCCGTAGCTCGCACTGCCGGTAGTAGTCGTACTTCTGCCCGTACCAGTCCACCACGAAGCACGCCCCCTGCCGCTCCCTCACCAGGGCGATGGCCTCGAGAAACCGGAGGACGTTCTTCTGCTCGGCCACGCGACCCACCACCAGAATCCGCCGCCGGGAGCTAAGGGCCGCAGAGGAAGGCGGGGTGAAGTGGTTCAGGTCCACCAGATTGGTGATGGTATGCAGCTTAGGCACAAGGTTCGGGTAGTGCTGGGCGATGAATCGCTCCTGGGCCCGCGAGTTGGGTACGATGCAATCCGCCCTCCGGAAGAGGAGGAATTTCAGCCTCTCCCGCAGCGTGAGCCGCTGGGTGGTGTTGCGCTCTGATACGAGCAAGCGGTAGGTCGGACAGACGGGGCGTAGCAAGCATGCGATCATGCCCGGCATGTCGAGGTAGGCGATGACCCAATCTGGTCGCTCTCTCCGCAGGAATCGCCAAACGCTGAATACACGACGAAGCCTACTGGCCGCCCGCGGGATGCACTCATTCTCAACACCATGCCCATCGAGGAAGGGCTTGTAGAATTCACCCGGATGGTAGGTGGCCACCTTCACCCAGTAGCCCTCCGCCTGGAGGAGCCGTGCGAGCTCCACCAGCTGGCGTTGGGCACCGCCAGACTGCAGGCTATCGATGAGGCAAACTACCCGTGTTGGTCTGTGGCCTGTGTTGCTCATGGGGCTTGATGCATTTTGCCCCTCACCAGGAAGGGCTGTATGATGCGCCATGCGGCGTCCTCGCTGTACTTCTCGCCCTCCTCGCCCGCGGCTAGCCTCATGGTATGCAGCAGATTTCGGTGCTCATGGAGGTACTCGACCCGCGCATTGAGCTCCGCTTGGGGCTCCTCGAAGGGGATGATGAGGCCGGTCCGGCCGTCGTCGATGAACTCCTGTGCATGCAGCCACGCAGTGGCAATGACCGGGAGGTGGGCTAGGTACGCATCGATGATGGTGCCGGGTAGACCCTCCGTGTAGTAGCGGGTGGGGAAGAGCATGACATCGTACCCGGCCAGGGCCACCGGTATCTCGGATGGTTGCAACGCGCCATGGTAGGACACGTCCGCATGGGTATCCACCAGGGACTGGAACTCGGCATGGTACTCGCTGGCAACCTGGCCATAGATACCCACCATCACGGGGATTGACCTAGAGCGAAGGTACTCCACCAGTCTGAATATCAGGCCTATACCCTTCTGCTGATTGATGCGCCCGAGGTACACCAAGCGCAGCGGCTGGCTGGGGTCAGAGGGCGTGGGGGGGGGCGTGGGGGAGGCTTTCCGGAAGTTGGGAAGGTAGGCCACGTTCTGGAAATGCAGCTCCTCGCGTAGCCTTCTGGCCGTGGCCTTCTGCTCCGCGAAGATGGCATCCACCCGGCGGGCTACGGCCAGCTGGTAGGGATGTGGCCTGAGCGTCTCGCTCCCCAGGAAGTAGTCCACCTGCCAGCCCCCGATGCAGATAAGCAGGAGGCGGTACCGGGCAACTCTGGACAGCCAGTAGGCCAGTGGCAGGATGTAGGTTAGGCTCCGGTGTGCCGGCATGATGACAAGCACCCGGCAGGTGAGGAGGCGGAGCAGGAGGCGGAGCAGCAACAGGGGGTTCCGGCGGACCTCCAGCGTATCGAAGTGGCGCACCGTGCGACCCTCCGCGCGCTGGCGCAGCATTTCGCGCACCATGCGCGTCTTGATGGTCTGCCCATCCAGCTGGCCACGCTGGTAGCCGAAGGCCCCGAGTACGAGAATACTACCCATCCGCGCTGCGCGTTTTACGTGCTAGGAGATCCAAGCCGCGTGGTAGGGCCATGCCCTGGCTAGCTCGTAGGTGAAATAGCTGAGGCCGTAGAGGAGCACCATCATGAAGTATACACCCTGCCGCCGGGGGGACACGTAGCGGTAGGCGTGCGCGAAGAGGAAGGCCAGCAAGGGGACGGTGAAGAGGACCACCCGGATGCCGAGCGGGAAATCGATGGTGAAGAGCATGAGCCAGAGGCTCAGCGTCATGGCGCGGACGAAGCGGGATGCGACGTACTCCCTCGGGGTGTTGTAGAGGATGAAGGCGTAGAGCGCGATGATGGGAAGAAGGGCCAGGGCGCTGTTGAGCACATGGTTGTGCCCATGCCGCAGGAGGTAGTGGATGTAGTTGTCGGGCACGAAGAGATCCATGGAGTACCTGATCAGCAAGCCGAGCACGAAGACCACCGGGATGCTCAGCAGGGAGGCCATGCGGGACCATCTGGGGAGGAAATCGACCAGCAGCAGGGCGAAGGCCACAATGGAGATGTGATGAAAGCCCATGGCCACAAGCACAGCGATGCAGAAGAGGCACCGACGGCGGAAGGGGGTAAGGGTATTGTCCAGCAGGAAGGAGAGGCCGTAGAGGATCAGCATGATCGCCATGTGCTGGCGCAGGACGATCATGGCCCACAGGAAGAAGGTGGAGAAGTACAGGTAGTGGAAGATGTAGCCTCCGCTTACGTACCTACGTACTAGCCTGAGAACGAGGCAGAAGGGCAGGAGGTAGCAGGTGAGCAGGAAGAGGGAGAAGGGAAGGCCGTGCGAAGCGAACGTCCAGCTCAGCACCTGGTACAGGTACTCGTGCGGGGCTTGCTGGGCGTCGGCCGACTGCAGGTAGTACTGGTAGTAGGCCTCGGTGTCGTTGGATGCATCGAGGGCCCGGAAGCCGGCGAATAGGCCGAAGACCAGGAGGGGGAGGAATAGCCGCATGCTCCCCATGGGCCGCTCGTTCCGCCGGTAGAGCAGGAGCAGGAGGTGGAAGAGGAAGAGGAGGAGGTATGGGATCATACCGTATTTCATCCGTTTTTACCGACCTAATCGGCTCTTTAAGTGGGCGTACGCACGATTAACTATCCTATGCTCATCCTCGCTTAGCCCGACTTTCAACAACGTGAATAGGCTTGCCAGCTCAATGAAGGCCACCAAGGCGATTCGTTGCCAAGTCGCTTCCCACGCGAAGGACACGTAGCAAGCATAAGAAACCAGCAGTATTAGTAGGCAGGCTGACACCGGAAGGAGCACTCGCTGCGCATAGGAACGCAGATCGAGAAGGGCTATGCGATTCGCCAGCAGGAGGATAGCAACTAGGTTAAGCATTTCACATAGCACCACGTAGACAAAGGCCATGTAGATGGGTTGCCCGGCCCTCAGGGCCAGGTAGCCCAGAAGAATCGGAAGAGAAAGAATAAGGCCCTCCAGGATCATGAAGTGTTTTATCCTCCCTAACGCCGTGAAGATGGTGTGTATCGGGTTGTGCAGCGCACGTAGTATCGAGTTGAGCAATACGATTTGAATGAAGATCACGGTGTATGGTGGCTCCTTTCCAAGCCAGATCAAAAGAATGAAACTCGTGAAAAAAATAAAGGGTGTAACAACGCATAGCTGGACAGCGAACATGAGCTTGGTGGAGGAGAATATCACACGAAACATTTCCCTATAATCTCCCCGGCTACAGGCCTGAATGCAGTGAGGCTCTATCGCAACTATGATATTCCCCTGAAATGAAGATAGCGCATTATAGACCTGGTAGGCGATACCACGAGCCGCATTCGCAACAACCCCCCCGAAAATATTCAGGACCATATTCAGACCATTATGCGTAAGGGCATAAGCGCTATTCCCGAAGAACTGCCAGCCCGCAAAGCTCATCATGCGCCGCAGGTAGGCCCTATCGTAGCGGGGGTGGAAGCGGCACTCGGAGAAGCGCAGCCGGCAGTAGCCCCAGTTGATGAGCAGGACCAGCGCCGTGGTGCAGAGCATCAGGACCGCGTAGAGCACCAGGCGGTCGCCGCCGTAGGCCACCAGGAGGTAGACTATCAGAAGCTTGAGGATCCCCTCCGCGATGGAGATGTACGCGTAGAAGTCCATGCGCTCATGCGCGATGATCTCGGCATCGTAGGTGGTGGTGAAGATGCTCAGGACGGCCGATGCCAGGCTGATGTGCAGCACGGCCCGGGCCGCCGGCATCCGGCCGGGGTCGATGTTGATCCGCGTCTCGAAGAACCACACGGCCAGGAGCTCAACGGCCAGCACATACACCACGGCGATGGCCAGGTTGATCAGCAGGCTGGTGTTGTACACGAGCTGCAGCCTGTCGTGGTTCCCCTGCCCCATCTCGTAGTTCAGGAAGCGCTCGGTGGAGGTGGCGAAGAGCGTGCGCAGGGAGGTGAAGACCGCGAGGATGCTCCCCACCAGGTTGTACACGCCGAAGTCCTCCACGCCGAGCGCCCGCAGCAGCACGCGCGAGGTGTACAGCGAGATGCAGAGCAGCACACCCATCCGGATGTACATGAACAGCGTATTCCTGATCAGCTTCCTACTGGTGCTCATGGCGCTACCCTTGGGTGTAGTATCGCTCCCACCAGGTGACAAAGCGCCGCAAGCCCTCCCGGAGCTGGACCCTCGGCCGGTAGCCCACCGCCACCTCCAGAAGGCTGGTGTCGGCATTGGTCTGGTAGACATCGCCGTCCTGCATCTCCACGTACTCCCGCCGGGCCGTGCGCCCCATGGTCTGCTCGAGGGTGGCGATGAAGTCCATCAGGCGGACGGGCGTGCTGCACCCGATGTTGAACACCCTCGCGGGCGCAGCGCCATCCGGCGTGGGGGGGCGGTCCAGCGCGCGCACCGTGCCCTCGGCGATGTCGTCGATGTAGGTGAAGTCGCGCATCAGATCGCCGTGGTTGAAGATGCGGATGGTGTCGCCACGGCTGATGGCCCGGGCGAACAGCATGGGGGCCATGTCGGGCCGCCCCCAGGGGCCGTACACCGTGAAGTAGCGTAGCCCCGTGCAGGGCAAGCGGTAGAGGTGCGCGTAGGTATGGGCCAGCAGCTCGTTGCTACGCTTGGTGGCCGCGTACACGCTCACCGGCGAGGTGGCCGCCTCCCGCTCGCTGAAGGGCGCCACGGAATCCATGCCGTAGACCGAGCTGGAGCTGGCGAACACCAGGTGCTTGATGCCGAACTGGCGGCAGCACTCGAGCACGTTGACGAAGCCCATCACGTTGCTCTCCACGTAGGCGAAGGGGTTCTCCAGGCTGTAGCGCACCCCGGCCTGGGCCGCGAGGTTCACCACCCCATCGAAGGCCTCCGTACGGAACAGGTCGGGCAGGCGTTCACGGTCGCATATGTCCATGCGGATGAAGCGGAGGGTAGGGAAGCGTACGCTCCGCAGCTCGAGGCCCACGGGCAGGTCCTGGGAATGGCATGGCTCGCCATCCTCCAGGGTTACAGGCGCGCTGGGGGTATCTCCCAGCATCGTGATGCCAAGCTCTCGTAGGCGCGCTATCTTCAGCCCGGGATCGTAGTAATCGTTCAGATTATCTATCCCGACCACCTCGTCGCCCCGCCCCGCGAGCAGGGCCGAGACATGCGCACCAATGAAGCCGGCCGCACCGGTGATGAGCAGCTTCATCCTACACTCCTTGTTTTCACCCTGGTGAGATCAATGAGCTCACCGTACCTCAAATCCCACGCTGGTGGGTCAAACCTCCCGTAGCCACTCGAGTCGAAGAATGTGATCTCGCCAAAGTATACCCCAGCCTCATCGCTGTACAAGTCAATGCGTACATGCGGATATCCCGCGGCAAGCCGCTCGGCATACTCCAGCATCCGGTCAAAGAGCTTGGGCCTGGGGCGCACCACATCGTTACACGGCCCGTCCTGGGAGAAATACAGGCGCTTCCAATCCCTATCATAGTGGTTAAAAAAGACCCCTTCAGCGGAAAATCGTCCCTCGCAGATGAAGACATCCGCTACGCGCCCATCGAAGCACCAGAATTTGTACTCCACCAGCTCCGCGGAGGTGTCCCCCATGTACTTCTCAGCCAGTATCCTCGGGCGCACCCCCTTGTAGGGCCACTCCTTCGTGGTGGTGTATGTATTGCGCCGCAACGATGCCTCCAGCATGCGCCGGGCCGTAGCGAAGTCGAAGCTCGCCCTATCGCTGCAGATCGCCACACCCGTGCTCCCCCCTGAGTGGTTGGTCTTCAGGACGAACTGCTCGGGCAGGGTATCAAAATCTATGTCGTCGAAATGCTCCCACACACCTAGAGTCGGGATGATTACCTCCTCGCCCAGCACGCCCGCGACGTACTCCTTGACCGCAATCTTGTCCACCAGGCGTGTATAGTCCGGATTCCTGTCGTGCAGCTTCAGCCACTGCAGCTTCTCGTTGAAGGTCCGCGGGTTCTTTAGGTCGAGCCGGTACCCCATCTTGAGCCGGAACATGAGGCGGAGGTACAGCGCGTCGGGCAGCAGGCACGTGGCGCGGTGCAGTAGCCCAATCAGTATGTCCTTGGGGTGGCGGATGTAGTGCTGGAGCGGCTGCATACTAGCCTCTCCCTATGCCGATGTAGTCGAAGCCGAGCCGCTCGAGCTCCTGCGCATCGTAGATGTTGCGCCCATCCACCACCAGATGGCCCCGCATCAGGCCCTTGATCTCGCCCCAGTTCGGCATGCGAAACTGCTTCCACTCCGTGAGCAGCAGCACGGCATCCGCCCCGGTGGCGGCCTCGTAGATGCTCTCGGTGTAGACGATGGAGTCGCCGACCAGCCTGCGGCACTCATCCATGGCCACGGGGTCGAAGGCCCGCACCTGGCATCCGGCCTGCTGTAGGAGGTCCAGCACCACCAGTGAGGTGGCCTCGCGCATGTCGTCCGTGCCCGGCTTGAACGAGAGGCCCCACAGGGCGATGACCCTGCCCTGCAGCTGACCCCCATAGTAGGAATGCAACTTCTCGAAGACCACGCGCTTCTGCCGGGCATTAACCTCCTCCACGGCCTGGAGCACGCGCATGCTGTGGCCCAGCCTACCGGCCGTGTGGATGAGGGCCTTGACATCCTTGGGGAAGCAGCTACCCCCGTAGCCACAGCCCGGGTACAGGAACTTATTCCCGATCCGGGAGTCCGCCCCCACCCCCTGGCGCACCATCTCCACATCCGCCCCCACCAGCTCGCAGAGGTTGGCCACCTCATTCATGAAGCTGATGCGCGTGGCCAGCATGGCGTTGGCCGCGTATTTGATCATCTCGGCCGAGGGAATGTCGGTGAATATGACCCGGAAGTTGTTGAGCATCAGCGGGCGGTAGAGGCGGGCCATGGCCTCACGGGCCCGCTCGCTGTCCACGCCGACCACCACCCTATCCGGCTTCATGAAATCGTCGATGGCGTCCCCCTCCTTGAGGAACTCCGGGTTGGAGGCCACATCGAAGGGGACGGCAAGCCCCCTTCGGTCCAGCTCCTCCTGGATGGTGGCACGCACCCGCCGCGCGGTGCCCACCGGCACGGTGGACTTCGTCACGAAGAGCGTGTACTTCCCCACGTGCCTCCCAAACTCCCTGGCCACCTCCAGCACGTACTGCAGGTCCGCGCTGCCGTCCTCATCGGGCGGGGTGCCGACCGCCGAGAAGAGGATATCAACCTCCGGTAGCACCTCGGCCAGGCTCGTCCCGAAGCTCAGGCGCCCCGCCTGGGCATTGCGCGCCACCAGGGCATCTAGGCCCGGCTCGAATATCGGTATGCGCCCCTGCTGGAGGGCTGCGATTTTCGCCGCATCCACATCCACGCAATGCACGCTCACGCCCATCTCGGCGAAACATGCGCCCGAGACCAGGCCCACGTAGCCCGTACCTACAACTGCGATCTTCATGGGTATCCCTACTTACGGCCCACCGCCCCGCCAGTCGCCGGGCAGCGCCCAATTCAGTAGGCAAAGGTACACAATTGTGGGGGATTCGCCGCGCACGCGGGGAAATCCGACCTCGGGCCGACCAGCGACTACAGGTAGTCTCCCGGCTCGACGTAGGTGCAAATCTGGCCCTCAAAGTTGCGCAGCACGACCCTCCCCGGTGCCTGGCTGATCATGTACTGCGGCATCACGGGGATCTTGCCTCCACCCCCCGGCGCGTCCACCACGAAGGTGGGGATGCAGAAGCCGGAGGTGTGCCCCCGGAGCTGCTCCATGATCTCTATCCCCCGCGACACCGGGGTGCGGAAATGGCGTATCCCCTGCGAGAGGTCGCACGCGTAGAGGTAGTAGGGACGGACGCGGATGCGCACCAGGCCATGGACCAGCGCCTTCATCGTCTCCACATCGTCGTTCACCCCCCGCAGCAGCACCGACTGGTTGCCGAGGGGGATGCCCGCGTTGGCCATGCGCTCGCAGGCCTCCCGCGACTCCGGGGTGATCTCCCTGGGGTGGTTGAAGTGGGTATTGACCCACACGGGGTGGTACTTGGCGAGCATCGCGCAGAGCTCGGGCGTGATGCGCTGCGGGCAGACCACCGGCGCGCGCGTACCCAGGCGGATGACCTCCACGTGCGGGATGGCGCTGATGCGCTGGATGATGCTCTCCAGCCGCTGGTCCGACACCATCAGCGCGTCGCCCCCCGAGAGGAGCACGTCGCGCACCTGCGGGGTCCGCTCGATGTAGGCGATGGCCTCATCAATCTGCCCATTGGGCACGGCGCTATCCCCCTGCCCGGCGAAGCGTCGCCGGGTGCAGTGGCGGCAGTACATGGCGCACATGCCCGTGATGAGCAGGAGCACGCGGTCGGGGTAGCGGTGCGTCAGGCCCGGCACGGGCGAGTTCGTATCCTCATGCAGCGGGTCGAGCGACTCCTCGGGGGCGATGGTCAGCTCCGCCGCGGTGGGGATGCTCTGCATGCGTACCGGGCAGCGAGGATTATCCACGTCTATGAGGCTGAAGTAGTAGGGGGTGATGGACATCCGGAGGGTGCCCAAAACCCGCATCACGCCCTCGCGCTCCTCCGGCCGTAGCGCGATGAGCCGCTCGAGGGCCTCCAGGCTCTCGATCCGGTTCCGCATCTGCCAATGCCAGTCGCCCCACTGCGCATCCGTGGCATCGGGGAAAAAACGCGCTCTACTATCCATTTGCATCCTCCATAAACGTCCCGCGAAGCTAAGACTTTGCCAGCACATATTCCGCATGGCGCAGGACCCGGGCAGGGGGCGAACGCCCCGTATCGACACCGGAACAAGGCACGTAGCCGCCGGGGAAAAACGCAAATGTAGCTACATTCGCGGGCCGAAGGATACGCTACCCCGAGGTACCCACGGCGGGCATCCGGCGGTCGGCACGGGGGTGGCAAAAGCAAGAGGAATTACGCTAATCCTACTGATTATGAGTGGAATAATTCGCAGCGCATCGCAACTCGGGAAACGCATCCTCCGGGCCTACCTCGACCGGAGCGCAGCGCACACGTACGGCGCGTTCTACAGCAAGGTGCGCGAGATCCATGGCAAGGACTCCCTGGCTCACCCCGCCGAGGGCGAGGAGGAATGGCTAGCGCGCTGGGCCACCATCGGGATGCCGGCCGAGCGGGAGGCCTACCGGCTTTGGGCGCCCCTCACCGCGCCGGAGAGGCGCATGGACATCGTGCCACCAACCCCCTGCAACCGCATCATCGAGAGGATCCTCAACCCCGCCGAGTACGCCCACTACTACGAGGATAAGAACATGCTCGACCGCATCTTCGGGAGGGAGAACACCGCCGGAACGCTGCTACACTGCATAGACGGCTACTTCTACGATGCGGATTATCGGCCCCTGCCCACCCCGCAAAGAGGGGAAGAGCTCGAGCTGCAAGGGCTCTTTGCCAGCACCCCGAAAATCATCGTGAAGCCGGCCGTGGACTCCTACGGGGGGAAGGGGATCAAGGTCTACGAGCTCAGGGGCGCGCAGTACCATACGCTCGATGGGAAGGAGACGCTCGATGCCGCGATGCTGATGTCCGGGTTTGGCCGGGATTTCATCGTGCAGCCCTTCATGGGGCAGCATGCATTCTACGCATCGCTGAACAAGTCCTCCGTAAATGCCTTCCGGATAGTGTGCTACCGCAGCGTCGCTGACCAGCAAACCCACTTGGTGAGCTCTATCCTGCGCATCGGGGCACCGAATGATGCTTTGGGGTCCATCACCAGCGGCTCACGCTACATCGGGGTCACGCCGGATGGCCATCTGGCGCGCACGACCATGGATTTCTGGGGGGTGACTAAAGACCTTGTGAATGGTATAGACTTCGGCGAGAGGGAAATCCGTATTCCAGACTACGAAAAGGTGAAGGAGTTCACTATCAGGATGTCGGAACGTGTGCCCCACATGCGCCTATTCTCCTGGGACATTGCAGTCGACGAGGGGGGCATCCCGAAGATAATCGAGCTGAACCTCACTGGCTTCTCCACCGACATGGCGCAATTCTGCGGCATGCCCGCCCTCGGGCCCTTCGCCGGGGAGGTGATCCAGCACTGCAGGGCGCGCCAACCGAAGTTCCTGTTGAACCTCAGGTACTAGGCGGGCGCACCCCCTAGCCCAGGTTCTCCCAGTACCACCGGCAGGCCTCCCGCAGCCCCTCGCGCGTCGAGTACACCGGGGAGTAGCCCAGCAGGCACTTCGCCTTCTCTATGCTCGCCATGGAGTGCGGGATGTCCCCCGCCCGCTCGGGGCCATGCAGGACCTCAACACCGGCTATCCCGGCATCGTAGGCCGAGAGGAACTCCCGCAGGTAGCCCACCAGCTCGTTCAGCGAGGTCCGCTCCCCGCACGCCACATTGTACACCTGATTGACCGCCTCGCTACCCCCAGTAGCCATTAGGGCCAAGTGGTTCACCTGCAGCACATTGTCAATGTGGGTGAAGTCCCGCGAGAACTCCCCGTCCCCATTGATCACCGGCGACTCATGGGCCAGAAGGCGCTTCACGAACAGCGGGATGACCGCCGCGTATGCCCCCTCAGGGTCCTGCCGCCTACCGAACACATTGAAGTAGCGCAGCCCCACGGTCTCCACCCCATACGTCCGAGCGAAAACATCCGCATACAGCTCATTCACGTACTTGGTCACGGCGTAGGGCGAGAGCGGACGACCGATGAGCTCCTCCACCTTCGGCAGGCCCTCCGAGTCGCCATAGGTGGAGGAGGAGGCCGCGTAGACGAAGCGCTTCACCCCCGTGTCGCGCGCCGCCACCAGCATGTTGACAAAGCCATCGACATTGACGCTATTGCTCAGGATGGGCTCCTCGATGGACCGGGGCACAGAGCCCAGCGCCGCATGGTGCAGCACGTAGTCCGCCCCCTCGCACGCTGCCAGGCAGGTATCCAGGTCCCGTATGTCCCCCTCCATGAGGCGGAAGCGCCCATCCGCCAGGTAGGGCTCCACGTTGCGCCTATGCCCCGTGGAGAAGTTGTCCAGGCACACCACCTCCCAGCCCTGCCCCAGGAAGTACTCGCAGAGATTCGAACCGATAAAACCCGCACCACCCGTCACTAGTACTCGCATAGCCAGTCAATTTTTCGCCGTATCCGTCCGCGAAAGTAGCCAAGCGACACCAGAGTGGCAAGTCGGCTAGAGCGAAATCTCCCATCCCAGATGCAGACGGAAACCCTTGCTTGCTTTTGCTATACGTTCCCTATGCTCATTCGTCGGGGTCTTCACCTTTCGTTTCCTTCGATTGCATACATAAGCCCGCCGGTCGCGGCAGCGCGCGAAACGCCCGCTACCATCCAAAAGGCCTTCCTCTCGCATCAACCTTATCGTATTCTCCAGCTGACATACCGCCTTTGGGATGTATCCCTCTCTTTTTTCCTTGAGCTCCAGCAAGCAGAGCTGCTCATCCTTGACCTCGAGCAATCCATCGCATAGGCTCTCCAAATCGCTGGTCGTCCCCTTTTTCACAATATGACTACAATGGTCCAGCGCGATGAAACGGATGCATTTCCCACTCGGATTGCAGACGCACGCACCCCAGCTCTCCTCATTCGTTACTACTGTTATCGCCGGCCTCCCATCCACTACTCCGAAGCGAAGGTCCCTCCGCGGGGATTCTTGACATGAAAAATCGAACCGGCTCATAGCCCCTCCTCAAAATCCAGAAGCTCATCATACAGGATATTGATTTCATCCAGGAGGATATTCAGGTCATTATCATCCGATGGAATTCCCTCGTAATCAGCAAGTTTCTGTATCTTGCCGCTAGCGGCCGAGAGCTGGTAGATGGCCAGCTCGTCGGGCTGTAGGCTGGCTACCTTCGGAAATCCAAGCCTCTCTAGCGCCCTGCCCTGCTCTACTTGTCCCCCGATTTTTCCCCAAAGCTTTCCCGCCTTAACGGCCAATGAGAGGTAATTCAATATGTAGGGGCTGTGCGAGGTCAATACCAGGCAATTGCCCTCTAGGCGACGATTGTACTCGAGGAGGGCCTGTACAACGCTCCGCTGCGACGAGGGGTAGAGATTCTGCTCGGGTTCCTCAACCACGTTGACAAAGGCCGAACGCTTGTACTTATCCAGCACGAGCCGTAGGATGGTCGAGCGTTTCTGCTCATCCAAATCTGGCATGGAGTAGAAGATGCGCTGCACCTCGCCACGTATCTTCTCCAGCTCATCCACGCTCATATCCATCTCATCTTGAAGTATATACGAAGAGAGGAAATCTGATACCAGCAACAGGGGTACGGCCGACTGGTAGCCACTGGCCGCCTCGGACAAGCGAACCTTAAAGGTTTTCTGCTCATTGCCCTGCAGATATAGTATCCGATTCTGTCGGCTGTAGCTCAGCTTCGCACCACCTAGGGGTAGAGGGCGGGGCTCCTTTAGCAGCTCGGCTGCCCGGGTCAGCTCCCCGAGGAAATCCTTGAGCGAGTCGGCCAGCTGCCTAAGCTCCCTCGCGCTGCCTATGCTCGGCAGGGATGAGATGAAGTTGCGCTCAGCCGGAATATACAGAATGGCTGGCAAGCTATAGGATGCATTGGAATTTTCCGAAAACTCAAGCCTCTCCTCCCTGTACCTGATGGTGTACCTCTCTCCTTCGTAGGCAATCTCGCTCGCCTCACGAAGGTAGTTCTCGATCCGATGGTATCGCAACAGGCTCTTCAGCTTCCCTTTCCGCCCTAAATACTGAGCGCTATAATCCCCACGGTAGAGCACCTTCTCCATCCAGGCGAACAGGGAGTAGAGCTTGGCCAATGAGCTCTTCCCGCTCCCCTGCTCACCGATAAGAAGCGTAACCTTCCCAAATCCAATCCACCCATCATCGCCCAACCCCTCCCCTATCGGGCCAAAATTCCGAACTTGCAACCTTCGCATGGCTACTCCCTATTTCCCTAACTTCAATCCCCCTCCTCCATACTACCCCACAAAGGTAGAATAAATTCAACCGACACACCCACAGCAAGGCCGCTGACGCGCAGACGCATGCTGCACACCAGCGGCCATAAGATGCGACGAACTAGGCTACAGGACCTAGCGCTTCACGAGCCGTAGGACCTCCCCCTCAACCCGCACGAGGTATATCCCCGCGGGGAGCACCGACAGGTCTATGTGGCCATCGGCGGGGACAAGGACTTGCATAAGCTGCTGGTTTATAGGGTTATGTATGGTCGCAAAGCCCTCCTGTTGCAGGCCCTCGATGCGCACCACGCCCCTCGTCGGATTGGGGGCTAGACGCAAGGTCGTAGCTACCCGTGCAACCGGTGTCTGCGAGTCAACAAGCACCTGACCAGAACCTTCCGGCTCCGATTTTGGCTCCGACTTAGGCTCCGACTTAGGCTCCGGCTCTGGCTTTGACCCCGGGTTAGGGCTAGGATTGGGATTAGGATTGGGCCCAGGATTAGGATTGGGATTGGGCTCCACCTTGCTCACCGTGATGGTCACATCCCCCGTGCCGTCCACCACGTACGTACCCGTGCCATCGGCATTCAGCGTGCCATCCGCCGTCGCGTGCTCCACCCGGAGCTTCTGCCCCTCCCCGATCGCCACGCTGCCCACCGTCAGCTTAGTGCCAGCCGGCCGCTTATCGTTGGGCTGGAGGGATACGCCACCCGCATCGTGCACCGAGATCACCATCGCATCGAAGACGACAGAGTAACCATCTACCAGCTTGACCACCACGGGCTTATCGCCATCCACCGTCCAGGCGAAGGACTGCTTCGCGGCATCATATGCACCACGCGTGGCCCCCTCCATCACCAGGAACTTATCACCCTTCTGCATCGGGAGGTTCAGCACCTCGCCCATCTCCACCACCTCGTCCTTCTTCACAGGCTTACCACTCTGATTATCAGTCGGCTCTACACCCGTCTCATTCTCCAGTGGATAACCCAGCTTCACATGCACATCAGCGCCACCATCCACGACGTACGTACCCAGCTGCCCGGCAGCCGTGCCGCTCTTGGGGCTCGCGCCCTCCACGCGCACCGCCGTCCCGTACTTCGCCTCCCTCGCGCCTATCACCAGCTCGGCCCCCGCCTCATGCATAGACCCGCTGGCCTGCTCCACCCCGCCGAGCTCCACCTTCGCCACCTTGGCGTTGAAAATCAGCTTGGAAGATGCCTGCACCATCACCACCACGGGTTTCTCACCCGTCACGCGCCAGCGCACCGCCTGGCCAGGCTCCACGGGCAGCACCTTCTCCGCCCCTAGCACGATGAGCAGCTTACCCTTCGCATCGTGCGCAGGCACCCGTATCACCGTATTGGCGGGGAGAAGCTCGCCCTCCGCAATCCGCTCAAGGCCAGCCTCATCGTGCACCTCAACCTTCGGGTCGGTGTCTATCCGCAGCGGGAAGCCCGCCTCAATCCGCACGGGGACATTGCCCGACACCCTGTACGCCCCCAGCTCCCCGGCCTTCGTCGGGGCCTCGGGGCTCGCCCCCAGCACGCGCACCCCACGCCCCTTCAGGAGCTCCGGGGTGCTGATAATCTGTAGCTTATCGTCCTTTCGGGCCCGCTCGCCCGTGCTCATCGCCCTCTTGGCAGAACCATCCGCCGGGCTGTTCTCGACGGTGAAAATCGAGGGGTCGAAGGTCACCGTCTGCCCCGCCACGAGCAGTAGGCTCTGCTGCACATCCCCTGTTACGCTAAACGCCTCGCTATTAGTGGAGTATCCATCCAGGTGGCCCTCCAGCTCGTAGTCCGAGCCCTCAACTATCTGGAGCTCCAAGCGCCCACCTGCACTGGGGCGGTTTACCCGGCTGGCCACCCGGCCCACCGGGGTCTTGCGCCTCAGGGTCACCACCACCTCGCGGACCCTCTCGGCCCGCTGCGCCTCGCTGAGGGCATTGTCCTCCAGGGTCACATTCACGTCGAGGCGGAAAATGTGGCTCAGCACCACCGCCTCCCCCTTGGCCTTCAGGCCCTTCTGCACGCGCACAGTGAGCTGCTCCGGCTCGTAGCCCGCCTTCTGCACGTGCAGCTCGAAGCTACGCTCCTGGTCGTTGGGCAGGTTCAGCTGCAGCTTCCCGTTCACCACGCTGTAGCGCACATCGTGGTTGGGGGCGATGCTCACCGTGGCGGCGTTTATGGCCTTCCCATCCTGCCCGTTCACGCTGAGGGTGAATGCGCAGAAATCCTTCCGGAGCTGCACCACCTGCTCGCCACTCTTGCCCCAGCTATGCTGCTGGCTGTAGATGGCGTAGCCCTCGTGCTGCACCACCAGCGCGTAGCTGATATTGAGGCCGATGTCGTAGCGCCACGTCTGCTCGGGCGAGGGGGCGGGCTGGGGCAGAACGCCTAGGTAGACCTTGGCCCCGGGCAGCGGCTTGTTCTGCTCATCGACCACCTTGATGTCCAGCGTGCCCTTGGCCGGGAGGTCGAGATGGATGAGCTTGGCCTTCGTCGGGGCGGCGCCCAGGAGGCGGCAGGTGCTCTCATCCACCCGCACACTGGCCCGGAGGCGGAGGAACTGCGGGTCCTCGGCATGCACGATGAAGTCGCCCCCCCGCCGGGGGAAGGTGAGCTCCGCCACGGGGATGGTCTCGCCCTCTATGTCCATCCCCTTCACCTTGGCATGGCCCACGTCGGTGATTACCCGCGCGTTGTTGCTATACTCGAGGGGAGGATTACCCGGTTTACGCACGGCGAAGGTGCATATCAGGGCCTCGTTGAGCCACACGTCCACCGTCTCGTCCTCAGTCCCCGCGCCCGTCGTATGGGGGGTAGTCCCGGGGACGAAGCCCTGGGCCCGCGCGCTGAACTCGTACTTCACGCCGTTGCGCAGCTCCTCGGTCCACTCGCCCTTGTCGTCGGTGCGCATGGCCTCCTTCCACTCCCGCCAGTGGCCCGCTGGCGCGGCCTCCACCCACTCGCGGATGTAGAGCGTTGCGTTCGGCACGGGCTGGCCCGTCTTCCGGTCCTTCACGCTGATGGTCATGTGCTTGGTCGAGGGGGTCAGGGTGACTCCCAGGCGACGCATCTCGTTGAAGTAGGGGGTGTAGCTCCCCGGCAGGGTCTGGTAGCCCTTGGCCCGCACGATGTACGATATGGCGGGCGCGCCCACCTCGCCGGGCATCTCGGCCAGCGAGACCCCGTATATGGGCTTGGGCGTGCTGCCGTCCGGCTTCCCGTCCGCGCCGTAGGTCAGCGTCGCCATGCTCTGATTGGTGTGCTTCTCCTTGCGGATGTAGTCATCCCTCACAGGGCATTTGTCGTATATCCAGATGGGCTCGAAGTGGTAGTTTATCCCCACCAGCCTGTGCGACTGCATCGGCTCCGAGCTGTGCACGAAGTCGGTGCGCTCCTCGCTCGTGAAATCCGTGTAGCCGCTGTTCTCCTGCAGGTGCTTATCGCCCAGAACGTGGACCTTGCTCCTCTTGTCCTTCTTCACGTACTCGTAGCCCATGGAGTTGTACCACACGGAGATATTGTCCCCGCGGCCGTAGACCTTGCCCGCCTGGGGCGCACCCCTCCACGAGCCCTTGGCCTCGAGCGTGGCCTTCACCTCGTCGAAGTTCTCCACATCCAGCACGAGGGTCATGCGCCCCCCGACGTTGGCCCGCAGCATCGCGTCGCCCTGGACCAGGGGTATCTGGTGCACGCGCGACTTCTCCCCATCGCTCCACGTGGAGAAGTACACGTCGAAGCCGTCCTGCAGCTCCGTCGCGGCATGGATGTACTCCACGCGCGGGCCCGGCTGGCCCGGCTCCAGGAGCTGGTAGTGGTTCTTGCAGACTAGCTGGCGCGAGCCCTGGCTCACCGAGAAGTGGCCTAGGCGGTCGCCCTGGTACCATTGGCTACCGAAGTCCCAGTACTCGTTCTTCGTCCAGTCGGAGGTGGCCCTGTTGACCACCCGGGAGAGGTTCCGGTAGTCCCGCAGCATGAAGTCGCTCATGCGGTAGTCCAGCAGGTAGAGCGGCTGGGTACCGATGTGGAAGTCGTCTATGCCGATGTAGTGCGTGGCGGTGATTTTCTGGGGGTTGCCATTCTCGGTCCTCGTCCTGAAGGTCGCGTAGAGCGGCTCGCCGTGCAGCTTCCGGGCGATAGGGCTGATACCATTAAATGGGCCATCTTCGCGCATCTCCTCCCGCTCCACCGAGATGCGGTCCGCCTTGGCCTCCGTCCGTAGGCGGAAGCGCACGCCCTGCTTGCCGACGGCCTGCTCGGCCACGCCCTGGAGGTGGAGGCGGTTCCAGGTCTTGAAGGATTTCATGGGCGTGAGCGGATTCTCCAGCGCGTAGCACTCCTTGCTGTCGATGGTGTGCCAGTCGCGCCCGTTCAGGCTGACCTCCAGGTGCGCATCGAAGGCGTACTGCGACACGTAGTACAGCACCAGCCCGGCATGCACCACGCCCATGGCCCGGCAGTCCTGCTCGGGCGATATGAACTTCACCTCGCCGAAGTTCACGGGCTCCCACATGGCCTTCCTCGGCGGGTCGGCATCGTAGGTGTAGTTGGGCTGGTAGTACTCCCTCTTGAACACGCGCGGGGTGAGCACCCTGTCGCCCACCGGGCCGTTGTGGTAGCCGATGTAGATGTAGCGTTTATCCAGCTCCTTCCCCTCCTTCACGTAGCCCTCGAGGGCGGCATAAAACATGTCGGCCACCGCGACCGGCGTGCCCGCGGGGAGATTTCCGTAGGCCTTCTCGCCCGGGTGTAACTGCGGCTGGGCATCCTCCACGGTCCAGCCCGCGGTGCCACTGCTGAAATCGGTGATGAGGGGGTGCGCCCAGCCCAGGGAGGCGAACACCAGCAGCAGGGCCAGCAGCCCTACGGCACGAAGGGAAACATGATTAGCTTTACTCATAGCGTGGTTGGTGTATTCAGTACGTTATGGGCAACGCGCCGCCGCGTCGCCCTTCCAAGTTGCAACGGAAAAGCCCGAAGGCTTGTTCCCGGGGGGGAGGGTGGAAGGGCTAGGCAAGGCTTTCTATCAGGAGGTACAATTTGCTAAATGGGCAACTACTACCCAAGGACTTGTCCTCGTCCAAGCGCTGGGCATGTCTACATGCATCATCCAGCTTCGTATCTAGCTCCTTCAGCCAATCCTCCGTCTCGAGATAGGCTCCCGTCTTGCTGTAGCCCACCAAGTACTTCCTCAGCTCGTTCACCACTTGGACGGATGTCTGAAATGGCCTACTGGTATAGCCGAAATGTAGCCGGAACCAGAACTCTATCGAGGGTTTGCTGGAGTAGAACGACACCTTATCATTCTCCTGATACTTCTTCCTAAGCTTCCGAAACTTCGCCCTCTCCACCGCATTCCACGACGGGACATCCTCATCGTACACCACCACGGCCCGTCCCTCACCCCCCAGTATCTCCTCCACCCGCTTCTCTATATCCTCCGGATGCTCGCTACCCGCAAGACGGGATACCAACTTCAACCCCCATTTGTGCTGCTGGTTCATCCAGCCGAAGTACCGCAATTCGGTCTTGCCGGGGAGAACCATGCTCATCCTTCCTGGCTTAAGCTCCTTTTTCTTACTACTCCTCGCCATAGCCTATGAAATTGAGGGGAGACCACCCATGCGCCCATTACGATATGCCTTCCAGATAGAGCTCAAATCCTCCACTCCATCAAAATCCGCCAACGAGAAGAACTGCGTCGCCCCATCCTCACCCTTCTCCGCGAACCACACCGTGTCCTGCCGCAGATAGTCGCCCACCGCATTGAGCAGCACATCGTAGTGCGTGGTCAGCAGCAGCTGCGCCCGGCTCTCAGCATCCCCCAGAAAGCGGACTATGACGAGCTCCAGTAGCTCAGGATGCAGGGAGGATTCAATTTCATCTATGGGTAGCAAAGCTCCTTTACTAGCCAAAGCCATGGTTCCCTCCAAACCCACCAGGCGAAGAGTCCCCTTAGACTCCAAGTCCGACTCCAAGGGATAAATCTCCACACCCCGCTCCGTCCGCACTCTATGCGAAAATGCGAGCTGCAATGAAGACCCATCATCAGACCACAGCTTATCCGTATAACCCGAGATATTGAAATCCGCCCGCTTCATCAGTCCCATCAGCTGGTCAAGAAAGGACGGGTTTACATCACGCACCCACTCAACCAGATGCCTCAAGTTTAAATTTCCATCTAGTACTGGGAGCAAATTCTTCTCAAACCAATGCATTGCCGCATCAAAGTGCGGAATTGATATATTGATTTCCCGGCGTGGAACGAAGAAAGAAATATTTGGGAGGCACCTGATACTCCACATATGCAACTCCAAATCGGGTACTTCTGCCTTTAGCTTGGCAAGCCCTTTCTCATCCCAGCGCTTAGCCACCAGCTCCTCACTCCCCGCTAGATAGATGTACAGCTCCTCCCGTAGCACTATGCTCTCATCCACCTCCAGAAAGTACCTATAGCGATGCCCCTCCGCGTAGAAGTATAGCTCAAGGCTGGAGGGTTGCAAGGGCATATCTCTATCCAGTAGGAAGGGTATCCGCCCTGTACCCTTACCAGCACCTGAGTGGGCGGATGTAAAAAGTCGAATATATCGTAATATCTGTAGAAAATTGGACTTCCCCGCCGCATTCGCCCCGTAGAGTAGCGAGAGGCGGAGTAGGCGTTTCCCATCCGGCATGACCCGTACCAGCTGCTCCTCCAGTGTCGTATCGTCAGTGGCTTCGAAGGTGAACTCCGTCGCGGATTTGAAAGATAGGAAATTCGTAATTATAATCTTCTCAAGCATAGCAAATGAACTTTCTACCGACCCCTGACCACGGGCCTACTCCAAGATACACCCCAGCACCCGCTCCACCTCCCCCTCCTCCATGCCGCTCCACAAAGGTAGGCATATTACCCCGGCCGAGCGGGCGCGCGCCACCTCCACGCCCTCCAGCCCGGCGAAGTCGGCGTAGGCCTCCATGTCGCACACCAGCGGGTAGAAGTAGCGGCGGCAACCGATGCCCGCGGCCTTCAGGCGGGCGTAGAGCCCATCGCGGCTCGTGCCGAAGCGCGGCGCATCGACGAAGATGGGGAAGTAGCAGTAGTTGTGCCGCACGCCCTCCATGTCGCCCAGCAGCGAGATACCCTCCACGCCGCGCAGCGCCCGACGGTAGCGGGCCACCACCTCGCCGCGGGCCGCGATGGCCGCGTCCACCCCCCGGAGGTTCAGCAGGCCGTAGGCCGCCCGCAGCTCGTCCATCTTGGCGTTGAGGCCGGGCAGCAGCACGCGCTCCTCCCCGGCGAAGCCGAAGTTGCGCAGCAGGTCGAGCTGGGCCTTATCCTCCGCGCGGTGGCACACCACGGCCCCCCCCTCCACGGTGTTGTAGACCTTCGTCGCGTGGAAGCTCAGCACGCTCATGTCGCCCGCGCTGGCGAGGCCCGCACCGTTCACCTCAACGCCGAAGGCGTGCGCCGCGTCGTACAGCACCTTCAGCCCGTGCCGGGCCGCCACCTCGGCTATGCGCTCGGTGTCGCACGGCATGCCGTAGCAGTGCACCGGCAGGATGGCGCGGGTCTCGGGCGTGATGGCGGCCTCGACGCGGGCGGGGTCCAGGTTGCAGGTCACGGGGTCCACGTCGACGAAGACGGGGCGCAGGCCGCACCAGGAGATGGCGTGCGCCGTCGCCACGAAGGTGTAGGGGGTGGTGATCACCTCGCCCTCCAGACCGAGGGCCCGCAGGGCGCAGACCAGGGCCAGCGTCCCGTTGGTGAACACGCTCACGTAGGGCACGCCCAGGTAGGTGGCCAGGGCCGTCTCCAGCTGGTCGACGTAGCGCGCGCCGTTGGTCAGCCAGCCGCGGGCCCAGATGTCCTGCAGGTAGGGTAGGAAGTCCTCCAGCGGGGGCAGCAGGGGCGAGCACACCCGGGCATCGTCGTTGCGCCTATCCATCGTACTCGCCCAAAAACCAAGCGACCGTGTCCTCGAGGCCCTCGGTAAAATCCGTCGTGGGTGCCCAGCCCAGCTCGCCACGCAGCTTCGCCGCATCAATGGCGTAGCGGAGGTCGTGCCCGGCCCTGTCCTCCACGTGGCGTATCAGGCCCAGCGAGTGGCCCGCCGGATTGCCCAGCTGCCGGTCGGCCGCCGCGATGAGGGCATGCACCAGGTCGATGTTCCGCCACTCGTTCCCGCCGCCCACGTTGTAGGTCTCGCCCATCCGCCCGCGGTGGAATATTGCGTCAATCGCGCGGACGTGGTCGCGCACGTGCAGCCAGTCGCGCACGTTCGCCCCGCTCCCGTACACCGGCAGGGGCTTCCCCTGGGCGATGTTGCGGATGAAGAGGGGGATGAGCTTCTCGGGGTACTGCCGCGGGCCGTAGTTGTTGGAGCAGTTGCTCAGGACCACGGGCAGGCGGTAGGTCTCGTGGTAGGCCCGCACGAAGTGGTCGGAGCTGGCCTTGGAGGCCGAGTAGGGCGAGCGCGGGCCGTAGGGCGAGCTCTCCGTGAAGGGGGGCGCGTCCATCGCCAGGGAGCCGTACACCTCGTCGGTCGATACGTGGTAGAAGAGCCGCCCCGTGTGGGTCGCGCCCTCCCAGCTGCGCCGCGCCGCCTCGAGCAGGGTCAGGGTGCCCATCACGTTGGTGCGGGCGAAGGCCAGGGGGTCCGCGATGCTCCGGTCCACGTGGCTCTCGGCGGCCAGGTGTATCACCGCGTCCACGGCATGCTCGCGGAACACGCGCTGCACCCCGGGTGCGTCGCAGATGTCCACCGGCTCAAAGGCAAAGTTGTGCGCCTCGCTCACCCCGGCCAGGTTCCGCATGCTGCCCGCGTAGGTGAGGCTGTCCATGCAGACCACCCGGTACTGCGGGTAGGCGCGCACAAAGTGGTCGACCACGTGCGAGCCGATGAAGCCCGCCCCCCCGGTCACCAGGATATTCCGTTTCCATTCTCCCATCGCAATCACCTCAGTAGGCCCATAAGATACTCGCCGTACGGGCTGGTGCCCATCCCCTCGGCCAGCCTCTGCAGCTGCGCCCCGTCTATCCACCCCTGCTGGTAGGCTATGGCCTCCAGGCAGGCCACCTTCAGGCCCTGCCGCTTCTCGATGACCTCGATGAAGGTGCTGGCCTCGCTGAGCGAGTCGTGCGTGCCCGTGTCCAGCCAGGCGAAGCCCCGGCCGAGGGGCTGCACCCGTAGGTCGCCCGCCGCGAGGTAGGCCTGATTGACGGAGGTGATCTCCAGCTCGCCCCGGGCGGAGGGCCTCACGCCCTTGGCCACACGGACCACGCTATTGGGGTAGAAGTACAGGCCCACGACCGCGTAGTTGGACCTCGGCCGCCGCGGCTTCTCCTCCAGCGAGAGGCAGCGGCCCTCGGCGTCCAGCTCGGCCACGCCGTAGCGCTCGGGGTCGCGCACCCAGTAGCCGAATATGGTGGCCTGGCCCTCGGCCGCCTGGCGCACGGCCTCGGCGAGGCGGGGCGTGAAGTGGCTGCCGTAGAAGAGGTTGTCGCCCAGCACCAGGCACACGTCGTCCTGGCCGATGAAGTCCTCGCCAATCAGGAAGGCCTGCGCCAGGCCGTCGGGCGAGGGTTGCTCCGCGTAGCTGAGGCGCAGCCCGTAGTCCGACCCATCGCCCAGCAGGCGGCGGAAGCCGGGCAGGTCGGCCGGGGTGCTAATCAGCAGGATGTCGCGTATGCCCGCCAGCATCAGCACCGAGATGGGGTAGTACACCATCGGCTTGTCGTATATCGGTAGCAGCTGCTTACTCACGCCCTTGGTGATGGGGTAGAGGCGGGTGCCGCTACCGCCAGCGAGTACTATGCCCTTCATAATTACACCATTGATAACAGCCCAAAGGTAAGAAAATGTACGGAGCCAGGACGAATGGATTGACAATCCGCCTACTCCAGCACGCCGAGCCGCTTGATGTCGTACGCCAGGCGACGGCTGAACACCCGTGCGCCGCTGTCCCAGAGGTGGTTCTCGTTGTAGTAGAGGGCGGTGTCCCGCATCAGGAGGCCGGAGTCCTGGTAGTTGATGAGCCACACCCCGGCCGCCACCATGCCCGCCAGCTCGGTGAACCCACGGGGGTAGGCCATCAGGGAGGGGGAGACTACCAGCACGAGGGGGATTTGCCGCCGCGCGCAGGCCGCCATCATGCCCTCCAGGGCCCAGCGTTGCAGCTCGCCCAGGGGGCGGTCCTCCACCTCGGTGCGCACCGCCGCGGGGTCCGACGGCCTCCCCAGGGGGCTGTAGCCCCGTAGGTCGGGCCCAGCATCGCCCCCCCGCCCGTAGAGCACGCCCTGCAGCGGGGAGAGGCCCTCGTAGTAGTGGCGGAGCGTGCGGGAGAACGCGAAGAGGCGCGCGATACCGGCCCGGACGAAGAGGGAGTCGCCCGCGGGGCCCGTGCCGTACCAGGGGGCGAAGCGGTCGAGGCTCATGCGCGCCAGATGCTCGCCGTCGATGTTCAGGTCCGGCTCGGACACGTCCACGATGACCCCGGCGGGGACCTGCCCCCGGTCGAGCGCCATGCTGAGCATCCAGTACGCCTCCACGAAGGCCTCGCCCCCGCTGATGCCAGCCGTGTAGGTCGGTAGGCCGAGGCTGTCCTGCAGGATTGGGGCCACGTAGTGGTTGTCGCTGCGGGAATTCCCGAGGCAGAGTAGCTCGCCGCGCGCGGCGGTGAGGACGTGGCGCACCTTCGCGTAGGGCGGGTAGGTCGTCCGGTCGCGCAGGGAGTCGAGCAGGAGGCCGAGGCCACGGTCGCCCGCGAAGAGGAGCAGGAGCAGGACCCCGAGGCGGGCGATAAAACGCCGGAAATCACGCATCCCGCTCCCCATCGCTAGAACTGGAAGTAGATGAACTGCGCGCCGTTGAACACGCCCAGCCACAGGATGAAGAGCGTCAGGCCGACGATGCCCAGCCCGCGGACCAACCAGCGGCGGTGGTCCAGCAGGCTCAGCCGCCAACCCAGCTCCTGGCTCAGCTCACGGAGGGCGAGGATGAGGAGCGACAGGAAGAGCGCCAGCAGCTGGGCCTTCGGGAGGTAGGGCAGGCCCGGCCGTAGGGCGATGCCCCGGAGCAGGGTCCAGGCATCGGCGATGCTCTCGGCCCGGAAGAAGACCCAGGCCAGGCACACCAGCCCGAGGGTCAGGCCGATGTGCAGCACCCGCCGCGCGCCCGTCCACCGCGCCCTGTGCCAGCCCAGCACCCGCTCGCCCATGACCAGCAGGCCGTGGATGGCGCCCCAGACCACGAAGGTCCAGCTCGCCCCGTGCCACAGGCCGGAGACCAGGAAGGTCAGCAGCAGGTTGCGGTGCATTCGCCCCGGCCCCCGACGGCTGCCCCCCAGCGGGACGTACACGTAGTCGCGGAGCCACGTGCTGAGCGAGATGTGCCACCGCCGCCAGAACTCGGTGACGCTGGCCGCGAGGTAGGGCCGCCGGAAGTTGTCCATCAGGCGGAAGCCCATCACCCGGGCCGCGCCTATGGCCACCAGCGAGTAGCCCGCGAAGTCGCCGTATATCTGGAGGGCGAAGAGCAGGGCGGCCAGCAGGTAGCTCCCGCCGTTGTGCATGGGCAGGTTGTTGAACACGGCATCGACGTAGAGCGCGGCCCTGTCCGCCACGCAGAGCTTCAGGAAGAAGCCCCAGAGCATCAGCCGTAGGCCGCCGCTGGCCGACTCGTAGGAGAAGGCATGCCGCCGCTTGAACTGCGGGAGCAGGCGCGACGAACGCTCTATCGGCCCGGCCACCAGCTGGGGGAAGAAGCTCACGAAGAGGGCGTAGTCCACGAAGCTGCGCTCCGCCGCCGTCTCGCCGCGGTACACATCCAGGCTGTAGCCCACGGCCTGGAAGGTGTAGAAGCTTATCCCCATGGGCAGCAGCAGGGGGAGGGACGGCAGGGACATGGCCAGACCGCTGGGGGCGAGGAGGGCGTTGAGGTTCTCGGCCGCGAAGTTGAAGTACTTGAACAGGAAGAGGATGCCGAAGTTTACCCCCAGGTTCGCCAGCAGGAGGCGGCGGCGTGCGGGGCCAGCGTGGCGCTCCATGCCCCGGGCGGCCAAGTAGGTGACCACGGTGCTGCAGAGCAGGAGGAGGGCGTAAGCGGGCTCCCAGCTCATATAGAAGTAGTAGCTGGCCAGCAGGAGGAAGGCGTTGCGCCAGCGGGTGCGCGGCAGCAGGAAGTACAGCACGCAGACCAGCGGGAAGAAGAGCAGGAAATGTAGGGAGTTGAACAGCATCCTGAGCGCGCAGCTTGCGAATTAGGCCACCGGCGGGCTAGTCGAGAACGCGGAGGTACTCGGCCCAGGTCCCGATGTCGCGCCAGGACTGCTCGCTCACCGGGAAGCAGCCCACGCGCCCGCCCCGGGCCGTGACCTGGGCTATCAGCTCGGTAATGTGGTAGAAGCTGTCGCGGGGGATGAGGTCTATCATCTCGGCGTTGAGCAGGTAGACCCCGGTGTTGATCATGTAGATGCTCTCGGGCTTCTCCACCACCCGCTCGAGCAGGCCGTCGGCCCCGGTCTCAATCACGCCGTAGGGGATGCGCTGCGACTGCATGGAGCTCACCACGGTGATGTCGTTCGCGCTGGAGGTGTGGTAGTGGTACACGTCGCGGTAGTCCTGCTCCACGAGGATATCGCAGTTCGACACGAAGAAGGGCTCCGCGATGCGGCCCGCCAGGAGCGACACGCTGCCGATGGTGCCCATGGGTTTCTCCTCCACCAGGTGGGTGATGTCGTAATGGTGCGGCAGCTGGGAGAGGTAGTACTGCAGCATCTCGGCCTTGTAGTTCTCCGAGAGGTAGAAGCGGGTGCAGCCGATGCGCTCGAACTGGTCGAGGATGGCCTCGAGGATGGTCTTCTCGCCGATGGGGACCAGGGGCTTGGGTATCACGTTGGTGAGGGGGCGGAGGCGCTCGCCCCGTCCCCCGGCCATGATGACCACCGGGATGTCCAGCTTCTCCCGTGCGCCCTCGCTGCTGTCGTTGGGGTAGAAGTCCTCCCAGAAGTAGACCCTGAGCAGCTCCCCCTCCGCATCGAGCACCGGCATGAACTCGGCGCGCATGGCCAGCACCTGCCGCTTGATGTGGTCGAGGCTGTCGCCCCCGTGGCAGTACACCTTGCTGGCCCGGTCCACCACTTGGCCTATGGGGAGCTGCACGTCCTGATGGGCGATGATGGCGCGCTGGAGGTCGCCTATGGTCACCACGCAGTCGAAGCCGCCCGCCGGGGTGACCACAATCAGCATCTTGCGCCGCAGCTCGTCCATCCGGCGCAGGGCATCGATTATGCTGATATCCTGGGCTACCTTTAGCCCCCTTACTTCGTCCTCTCGCATGGCCTGGCGCTGCTGATGAATACTTGGTATATCTGGTGGAGCTGGCCCGAGGCGGCGGCCCACGAGGCCCAGGTGGCCAGGCGGTCGCGGTTGCCCCGGCAGCGCTGGGCGTAGGCCTCGTGGTCGGCGATGGTCTCGCGCAGGGCCTCGGCCAGCCCGGCCAGGCTCACGGGGCGGTAGTACACGCCCGTGTCGGGGAATATGGAGTAGGGGAGCCAGTCGCCGGCCAGGAGCACGCCCCCGGCGTAGAGGTGCTGTATGAGGGAGGCACAGAGCGTGTCGGTCGTCTGCACGTTCACGGCGATGTCGGTCTCCAGGCGGAGGCGGGCCAGGTCCTCCGGGCTCAGGCGCTCCTCGAAGAGGCTGTAGGGGATGCCCAGCCCCTCGAGCGTGGACACCAGCTCGGCGCGGTAGCCGGGGGTGAGCCCGTAGGTGAGCGGCACGTAGAGGTAGATGCGCTCCTGCAGCTCGGGGGGGAGGGAGGCCAGGGCGGCGAATATCAGGCTGTGGCGCTGCTGGGCTATGCCGTTGTAGCCGCAGGCCAGCACGAGGCGGCCGGCACGGCGCGACGGTGGCACCAGGCACCCCGTCTGCCCCCGCAGCGCGTCCATCTCGTCGAGGATGTCTATCCCGAAGTTGGCCACGTGCACCTTCCCCTCGAGGCGGGGGGCGTAGGCCAGCACCTGCGCGGCGATGGCCGGGGTCTCGACCTGCACCACCACGGCCTTCTCGTAGAGCGGGCGTTTCAGCCGCTGGAAGAGGGCGCTCTCCCGCAGGAAGTCCGAGCCCCAGATGCAGAGCTTGTAGGGCCTTCGGGTGAAGTAGAGGAAGGGGATGTACTCCCGCGAGAAGAAGTGGAAGTCGAGCAGCTCGTAGCCCCGCGACACGCTCGCCAGCTCGAAGAAGGCGAGCAGGACCCTGGCCCCGCCACGCAGCCTCGGGATGCACCACAGGGGGCAGACCAGCACGCGCACCAGCGAGTAGAGCCACCCGAGCCGGATGGCCCGCCCGTTGAGGGTGCGGTTGCCCAGGTGGTACACGTCCAGCGGCAGGCCCCGCTGGGCCATCTCGCGCTGCAGCCGCGCCACCAGGTGCGACTGGCTGGAGGGGGTGTACACCAGCAGGATTTTCGGCTCGGGCATAGGGGCTACGGGCATTGGTCAAGCGCCTGGGCGAGCGCGTCGCACACGTGGGCGACCTGCTCCTCGGTCAGGGCGGCGTACATCGGGAGGGTGATTTCGTTGTCGGCCACGTACTCGCTCATGGGCAGGGGGCGCGCGTAGCCGCGGTAGATGGCGAAGCGGTGGATGGCGGGGTAGTGCACGCTGGTCTGGATGCCGCGGGCGTGGAGCGCGTCCCGCACGGCATCGCGGCGCGCGGCGGTGGAGCTCCGCAGCACGACGGGCATGATGTAGCTGGAGGAGAATTCCGCGCAGTCGGCGAAGGGGATGTGCAGCCCCTCCACGCGGAGCAGCCGGTCGAGGTACCAGCGGCGGACCTGGGCCCGCTGCCGCAGGTCGGCCTCCAGCTTGCGGAGCTGCACGCAGGCGATGGCGGCGCGCATGTCGTCCAGGCGGTAGTTGTAGCCCAGCTCCAGCACGTCGTAGGTGGTGGCATGGCCGCTGGCCCGCTGGTATGACATGGTGGTCATCCCGTGGGAGCGGAGCAGACGGGCGCGGTCCGCCATCGCGCCGTCGTTGGTCACGAGCATCCCGCCCTCCCCGGTGCTGATGTTCTTGTTGGAGAAGAAGCTGAAGGTGGCGCAGTCCCCGAGGGTGCCGAGCTTTCGCCCCCGGTACTCCGAGAGCGGGGCGTGGCACGCGTCCTCGATTAGCCGCAGGTCGTGCTCACGGGCGATGGTCAGGATTTCGTCCATCCGCGCGGGGAAACCGGCCATGTGGACCACGACGATGGCCCGGGTGCGGTCCGTTATCCGCTGGCGCAGCTGGTCGGGGTCGAGGTTCAGGTGCTCGGGGCCCACGATGTCGCAGAACACCGGCAGGGCCCCGACGTAGCGGATGGCGTTCACCGTGGCGGCGAAGGTCAGGGAGGGGCAGAGGACCTCGTCGCCGGGGCCCAGGCCGCAGAGCAGGGCGGAGAGGTGCAGGGCCGCGGTGCAGCTCGAGAGCGACACGGCGTGCCGCACGCCCAGCATCGAGGCGAAGGTCGACTCCAGCTCGGCGCAGCGCGGCCCGGTGGATATCCAGGCCGAGCGGATGGTCTCGCTCACGGCTTGGACCTCCTCCTCGTCGAAGTTCAGCCGGAAAAGGGGGATGCTATACTCCATACGCTACATCTTATCGTCTAGGCTCCGGCCCGTCTCCCGGTGGGTGAAGCTGGGCAGGAAGGCCGAAAGCAGGGACACCACCTCGGCCTTGGTGAAATCGGGACGGGCGAGCAAATCCCGCAGCGCCTCCAGCATCGCGTCCACCTCGGCCAGGGGGCGACGGGGCGTGTCCTCTATCACGCCCAGGGCGGCGAAGCGGCCGAGGTTGACGCGCTCGCCCTCGGTGTAGAACTCCTCGTAGGGTTTCTCGCCGGTGGTGTCGCTCTGGGTGTACACCACGGGGTAGGCCCGGTCGGCGGGGGAGAAGGCCCCGGCCCGCAGCTTCGCCTCCGCCTCCTGCTCCGGGGTGTAGGGCTCGGGGCGTAGGCCGAGGTGGGCCAGGAAGGCATCGCAGACCTGGGCGAAGGTCCGCATGTCCTCCTCGCGCAGGCGGGGGAAGAACACCTCGCCCGGCGCGCCCAGCACGCACGCCAGCAGGCAGAGCTGGCCGCTCTCGCGGGGCGAGACGAAGTAGCGCCGCACGTCCGTTGGGGCGACCAGCGGCTGCAGCTTCTCCAGGCGCTGCAACCACCCGGCGGGCAATGACCCCTGGCTGAAGGCCACGTTGGCGAAGCGGGCCGAGGTCACGGGGAGACGGTCGGCGTAGGCCATCACCAGCTCCTCCATCAGCTTCTTGCTCGCCCCCATGATGTTGACGGGGTTGGCCGCCTTGTCGGTCGACACGCAGAAGAAGCGCTCGGGGGGGCGCGCCGCCAGCAGGTCCATCAGGCCCTTGGCCCGCAGGACGTTGTTCTCGAGCAGGGCCCGCACCGAGTACCTGTCCCGCTCGGAGCGCACGTGCTTGTGGGCCGAGAAGTTGGCCACGATGTCGAAGCCGCCATTCTCCTCGAATATCCGGCGGAACATCGGGTCGGAGTAGGCTATCGGGTAGGTGCGGTAGTCGGGGGGCACCTCCAGCCAGGGGGTGGAGCGCAGGTCGCGGGTGAGCTCGGTGAGGGCGTTCTCGCTGCTGTCCACCACCACGAGCTGGGCGGGGGCGTAGCGGGCGAGCTGCCGGCAGAACTGCGTGCCGATGGACCCCGCGCCCCCTATGACCAGCGTGCGCTTGCCCCGGACGCGCTCGGAGAGCAGCCGGCGGTGCGCCTCCTCATCGGCCGCGAACATGCTCCCCGCCCTACCCGTTACGTGCCGCTCTATGAAGTGCTCCAGCCCCAGCATACGCCCCTCCTACCGTCCGTTGCGCACCCCGCAGAAGTCCATCTCCAGCTTGCCCTCCGCCTCGGGCAGGGTGCGGAACTGGTCGTGCGCCACGAGGTACACCACGATGTCGGCCCGCTCCCAGGCCTCGTGGTAGTCCGTCAGCTTGAAGACCTTGTGCTCCCTGACGTTGGGCTCCACGACGAGGATGTCGGCGTTGTCCATCCCCTGCATCACCCTGCTCACGATGTACTTGGCCGGGCTCTCCCGCAGGTCGTCGATGTTCGGCTTGAAGGCCAGGCCCATCATCGCCACGGTCGGGGGCCTACGCCGTTCCAGCTCGAAGCGCAACATGGCCTTCTCCACGGCCTCGGCGCAGTAGAGGGCCTTGTAGTTGTTGATGCGCCGGGCCTCGGCGATTATCCGGGCCTCGGTGGGGAAGTCGGAGGTGATGAAGTAGGGGTCCACGGCGATGCAGTGCCCCCCCACGCCGCAGCCCGGCCGCAGGATGCTGACCCGGGGGTGGCGGTTGGCCAGCTCGATGAGCTCCCACACGTCTATCCCGGCCTTGTCGCAGATGATGGACAGCTCGTTGGCGAAGGCTATCTGCACGTCGCGGCTGGCATTCTCGGTGAGCTTGCACATCTCGGCCGTGCGGGCATCGGTCGCGAAGAGCTGGCCCTCCACGAAGTCGGCGTAGAAGTCCATGGCCGCCCGGGTCGACTCCTCGTCCACGCCCCCTATCACCCTGTCGTTGTGCACCAGCTCGTGGACCACGTTGCCGGGCAGCACCCGCTCGGGGCAGTAGGCCATGCGCAGCCGACCGGCCAGCTCGGGGCGCGCCGCGTAGACCATATCGCGCATACGCTCGGTGGTGCCCACCGGCGAGGTCGACTCTATGATGAGCAGATCGCCCGCCTTCAGCAGCGGCATCACCTGGCGGATGGCCCCCTCCACGTAGGACACGTCCGGCTCGTGGTCGCCCTTGAAGGGGGTCGGCACCACCACCACGTACGCATCCGCCACCTCCACCGTGTCGCTGGCCCGGAAATGCCCCGTGACCAGCGAGGCGCGCAGCATCTCCTCCAGCCCCGGCTCCACGAAGTGCAGACGCCCCGCGTTGGTGGTCGCCACAATCCGCGGGTCGATGTCCACGCCCAGCACCTCGAGGCCCGACCACGAGGCCACTATCGCCGTCGGGAGGCCTATGTAGCCCAGGCCCAGGAAGCACACCCGCCTCATTCTGCCTCAAGCTCCTCTAGGAAATCGGCGATGCGCCCGCAGGCCTTGCCATCACCGTAGGGGTTCACCGCCCGGCTCATGGCCGCGTAGGCCTCCGGGTCGTCCAGCAGGCGGGAGACCTCATGCACGATGACCTCACGGGCCGTGCCCACCAGGCGCACCGTGCCCGCCTCGAGGGCCTCCGGCCGCTCCGTCGTGTCGCGCATCACCAGCACGGGCTTGCCCAGGCCAGGGGCCTCCTCCTGCACGCCCCCGCTGTCGGTCAGCACCAGGTGGCAACGGACCATCATGAGGACGAAGCTCAGGTACTCCAGCGGCTCGATGAAGAAGACGTTCCCGTGCGGGCCCTTCCCCCCGGCGAATACCCGCGCGATGGGCTCGCGCACGTTCGGGTTGAGGTGCATCGGGTACACGAAGTCCACGTCCGCGTAGCGCCCGGCCAGGTCCTCTATCGCCCGGCACACGCCCAGGAAACCCTCGCCGAAATTCTCCCGCCGGTGGCCCGTAATCAGCACCATCCGCCGCGCCCCATCCAGCCGGGCCGCATCGTAGCCCAGCCCCCGTAGGCCCTCCTCCACCCGGCCACGCAGCGAGGCATCCCCCTCCAGGCGGGCCACCACCGAGTGCAGCGCATCGATTACCGTGTTGCCCGTGAGCTGGATATGCACGTCCGAGATGCCCTCCCGCATCAGGTTCGCCCGGCTCAGGGCCGTCGGCGCGAAGTGGTACGTGGCCAGGCGGGCCGTCAGCAGGCGGTTCATCTCCTCCGGCCAGGGGCTGTAGATATTGCGGGTACGCAGCCCCGCCTCCACGTGCCCCACCTCTATGCGCTCGTAGTAGCCCGCCAGGGCCGCGGCCATGCTGGTGGTCGTGTCGCCATGCACCAGCAGCAGGTCCGGGCGGCAGTCCCGCAGCACGTCCCGCATGCCCACCAGCACCCGGCTCGTCACATCGTAGAGGTCCTGGCCCGAGCGCATCACCGCCAGGTCGTAGTCCGGCCGCACGCCGAACACCTCCAGCACCTGGTCCAGCATCTCCCGGTGCTGCCCCGTGGCGCACACCCGCGCATCGAAGGCCTCGCGCCGCTGCAGCTCGCGGACCAAGGGGCACATCTTTATCGCCTCCGGCCGCGTACCGAAGGCCAAGAGCACTCTGAGCTTTCTCATACCCGCGAAGGTATAAAGTATTACCTTTACCCCCAAAAGCGCGAGCACACCATGCCATTCGACCCCAGCATACCCGAGGAGCAGCTCAAGAACGAGGTGGCCGACGCGGTCTTCTTCGCCCACGACTGCACACGCATCATCGGCAAGATAGACTTCGCCGCGTACCCCCACGCATCCAGGGACACCCCGCCCGAGCTCGTATCGCCCCACCTCTGGGCCGAGGCCAAGAAGGGGCACGCCCGGCTGGATGAGGCCCTCGTCCAGCTCATCCTCACCATCGGCCGCGCCCACACCTTCGACCACCACACGCCCCCCAAGTTCCTCGGCGCATTCAACGCCGCGGAGATCGTCTTCCTCCCCTACGCCGCGGTGCAGGAGGTGTTCTACCAGAACGACTTCAACTGGAATGTCCCCCCCTCCGACCACCAGAGCCGGGAGTTCCGCCAGCTCGCCCAGCTGGTGGCCGATACCCTCGCGCAGGAGAGCCTGCAGTTCGGCCTCACGCCGGGACGGAAGGGGCCGCTCTCGCGCTTCATCCAGCTGAACTTCATCGCGGCCCAGCGCACCACCCTGCTCCAGATAGACAAGAACAACTTCATCAACATCTACAGCCGCTGGCTCGAGACCGTCAAGCCCACCATCGCCGTGAGGTGGGAGGAGGTGAAGCCCTACGGCATCATCGACGCGGACTTCTACCTGGCCGACATCCTCTCCCGCGAGAACTGTAGCATTGCCGACAAGCTCAACGTCCTGCTGCGGCACGACAAGTACCGACTATCCGAGGGGAAATCGCGGGCCACCGGCCAGATGCTCTACTCGGACATCAGCCTCAACGATGGCGGCAAGGCCCACGCCACCTTCTGGCGCACCTACCAGCGCCCGCCCGACGAGGTGTACTGGGACTACATCATCGAGCAGCGGGATATGCTCGTCCCGCAGGATGTCCGCGAGCGGAAGGGCAGCTTCTTCACCCCACGCCAGTGGGTGGAGCTGTCCCAGCAGTACCTCGCTGACTACCTGGGGGCAGACTGGCAGGACGAGTACTACGTCTGGGACTGCGCCGCCGGGACGGGCAACCTCCTGACAGGACTAACAAACAGGTACAACATCTGGGCCTCCACCCTCGACCAGGCCGACGTCGACGTGATGCACCAGCGCATCGCCAACGGCGCGAACCTGCTCGAGAGCCACGTCTTCCGGTTCGACTTCCTCAACGACGACTTCGGCAAGCTCCCCGAGGGGCTGCGGGACATAGTGCAGGACCCCGAGAGGCGGAAGAAGCTGGTGGTGTACATCAACCCGCCCTACGCCGAGGCGACCAACGCCCGGACAGTCACCGGGACGGGGGCCAACCGCCGCGGCCTGGCCACTGAGCATCTGGTGGGCAAACGCTACGGGGAGCAGCTCGGCAAGGCCCGCAACGAGCTGTTCGCCCAGTTCGTCATGCGGGTATACCAGGAGATGGATGGCTGCATACTAGGTCATTTCTCGACAATTAAGATACTGCAGGGAGCCAACTTCACCACATTTCGGCATGGCTTCAACGCCGAGCTGAAGCGCCTTTTCGTCGTCCCCGGCAACACCTTCGATAATGTGCAGGGCAAATTCCCCATCGGCTTCTTCATCTGGGACACAGGCCTAGCCACCAGCACCGAGGGGACCGTTGCCAATGTGTACAAGCTGGCCAGCAGGCAGGATGAAGCCACCGTCGTGCATGCGGGGGTAAAACGCTTCTACTGGTACAATGGCACCAGGCGCATCAACGAGTGGATGCGGGCGGTGGCCCCGGTAGGCGAGGGTTCTATCGTAGGGTATGTCCCCGGTACGCCCCCGGACTTCCAGCACAACTCCCAGCTGGCCATCCTCTCGAGACCGCAGAAACGGTACTGCCTCGGCGTACAGGCCAACACGCTCATTGCATGGGCCGCCTACTTCAGCATCCGCCTCTGCATCAAGGCCGACTGGCTCAACAACCAGGACCAATTCCTATGGCCCAACGACGACTGGCTCACCGACCCCGAATTCCATGGGGATTGCCTTGCTTTCACGCTGCTACACGGTAAGAATTTCATCTCCTCCGGGCGAGGAATCAACCACTGGATTCCCTTCCCCGAGGCGGAGGTAAATGCCAAGGACCGCTACGCCTCCCACTTCATGCTCGACTTCATCGCCGGGAAGCTACCCGAGGCAGAGCAACCACAACCCGCCGAGAACCTACTCCACGAGCCCGCTGCCCCATACCAAGCGGGATTCGCCACCGGCCAGACCCCCATCACCTTCTCCCCCGCGGCCCAGGCCCTGCTGGATGCCGGCCTCGCCCTCTGGCGGTACACCCAAAGAGCGACGACGCGGAGTACAACCGGCTGGCGGGGGAAATCCGCGCCAAGCGGCTGGCGCTGGGCGATAAAATCGCGGAGAAGGTGTATGAGTACGAATTCCTACTGGCCTAGGGTATCGACCTGCACGCCTCCCCCTCCCACACGCAGCGCTCCTCCCACTCTATCTGGGCCTTCTTGCCGATGACCGCGCCCACCGCCCACACGGGCTTCTCGCCCCCGATGTGCTTGGCCGTGTAGCGGTTGGCCACGGCCTGCTCCAGCGCTCGCCCGGCGGTCATGCCCCCCCGCTGCATCTTCAGCTCGAGGATGACAACCATCCGCTCGCCCAGAATCTCCACGTCCGAGATGCCGCCCGCGCCGATCTGCTCCACCCGCACGTCGCTGCGCACCCCGGCGAAGACCAGGTGCACCGCGTCGCGGTAGCGGCACTCCCGCAGGGCCCAGGCCTCC
>PDWJ01002335.1_pt1 | contig 40485 bp, 34 predicted proteins | sample 1430881 | NCBI WGS metagenome assembly PDWJ01 (sample SAMN01162460, study PRJNA174530) | Oral metagenome, whole genome shotgun sequencing project. | biome: Marine environment; feature: Marine mammal; material: Swab sample of the gingival sulcus; isolation source: swab sample of gingival sulcus...
CTCCGGGCTACGCCCTCCGCTCCGTTGCGGCCGAAGAAAGAGGCAGGAAATCCACCTTAAACAGAGAGGTTTTCTCTCTTGACAACCCAGGCCACCTCACAAACCAGCCCAACCGGCCTGACTTCCAACTCACCGGTGTCTCAGTCGGGTATGATTCGGAGTTAAACAACTGATCTCAACAGAGAGGATGAACAGGCTTGGAGCAGCATATGTGATTCTCTTCTTTGCGCTGCTTACTTTCTTTCCTTATTGAAGAAGAAAGAGCACCTGCCTCTCATCATGATCACCGGAGTTCTCAATGTAATTCTTATGTTCAGCATGGTTCACCGGCTCAGTTCTGATGAGCTGCAGGTTATGAAGATCCTGTTCCTTCCTCCCTTCTGGCTCAGTCTTGCAGCTTGTCGTAATTGCTTTTACAGTGATGATCTATCTGGGCAGGAATGTGCAGGGAGAGGAATCAGCTTCTTGACCAAAGCGACACATGTCTGTATCATTACGACAGATGACGAGCAAGGGAATGGAGGTGAAATGTATCTGTCGATGATTACGGACATGCTTGGCGGGGTCAGGGTTCTCGGGCAGGATGTGCAGACGCAGATGGACCTGGTCAATCTGAGCCGAACCGGTGTGCCGAAAGAGTCTCTTGTTGTGTTCGCAAAGTATCTCGCAATGTCTGTAGGGGAGATGGCGGAGATGCTTCCTGTTACCGAGAGAACGCTTCAGAGATATGAACCCCGCAAGCATCTCAGCAGAAGCGTATCAGAGTCTGTTCTGCACATTGCTGAAGTGGTTGCCAGGGGAATAGAAGTATTTGAGGACAAGGATAAGTTTCTCAGCTGGATGCTGCTGCCCAGCATTCCTCTTGGCGGCAACTCTCCCAGAAGCCTGCTGGGTACCAGATTCGGTATTGAGATGGTTCTTGATGAACTGACCAGGATCGAGCACGGGGTTATTGCCTGATGCAGGTCTTTCGACTGGCGAAAGAGAAGTATGCTGAAGACCTTTCCGGTCATGGAGCCAGACTTGCAGGCGGAAGGTGGAACAGGTCCGGGGTGCCTGCGCTTTACACGGCAGAATCAATTGCGCTTACTGTCCTGGAGTATCTGGTGCATGTTCCTCTGGGGCTGAAACCGGACAAATTGAAGATAGTTACCATCAGTATCCCTGATAACGCCCCCGGAACTGAGATTCCAGAAGCTGATCTACCAGCTGACTGGAACATTTACCCGTTTCCACCTGAAACCGCAGCAATGGGTTCTGAATGGCTTGAGAGCGAAAAAGGGCTGTATCTCAAGGTTCCTTCTGCTGTTGTTCCCCTTTGCAGCAACATTATTCTGAATCCTGGTCATCCCCTGATGGGTGAGGTGAAGATTGAGAGAACCGGGTGCTTCAAGCTTGATCCGAGGTTACTGAGGCAGGTTACTCCGATTGGGAAAACGAGATGATTTCTGAGATGTGAGTTTCCAGGAAAGGAAAACACTGAAAGGATTTCATAGTGCTTTATGATTCTTAAGAATCTTTATTGCAAGAGGTTCTTTGATTTCTAGGTGTCCTGGCGCTGCTTCTGTGGTACCAGTTTCTGGATTAATCCAGATGTAGTGCGACTTTCCTTCTCGTTTCAGATAGCAACCTCCCATTCTAAGCTTACGCTCAAGATCCATGCGTTTCATCCAACCATGATCTTGTCGCGGATAGTATAGTGGCCTGAGAAAACTGGAGAGCTGAATAAGGTGGATTTGCCTATGTTTGAGAATCAGAGAAGAAAGGCAGATCCATGCGAAAGAATTACAGTGCCGAGTTCAAGGCAAGGAGGGCATGGATTACTATGAGAATCAATACAAGGACAGGGTACTGAAAAACTTGAAGAAACGGGCATCCCTCAGATGGAATTTGAGCTGACTCCAATGGAAAACTCCAGTGCTCTATTCGCCTCTGGATTTATGTGATATGGTTGAGTTACCTGGAAGGAGATGAAATGAGATTTCCCCATTGTGCGATTCTGGCCCTTAGTCTCATCCTCTTACTCTGCGGATGCAGTGAATCCGGTCAGCCCTCTCACTTAACCATTGATCAAGCAGTAGTCCATGAGGTTACACCGAAGATCGTTCTGGGAGTGAACGATCATTATGAAAACTATTGCTTTGGTGCGATATCGGATGTTGAGTTCCTAAGCGACGGAAAAATAGCAGTTCTTGATCGGTTTTACGGTGGGGCAAGAGTATACTCACCTTCAGGTGAGTTTCTGTACAACATTGGTGTAGCAGGAGAAGGTCCTGGTGAGTTCGGAAGTCCAAGTAGCATCGCCTGTCGTGGTGACAGGGTGGTAATCATTGACCAGATAGCATACAAGGCGACTCTTTTTGATGCATCAGGACGCTATTTGAGTGAACTCCGGACATCATTTGCTCAAACTCCCCCGAGCTTTGTTAGTTTTGTATGTGAGAGCCTTATAGTGGGGGGGGTAACCACTATGGATACCTCAAACGGAGTATATGAGATGAACTACATGGTTGTTGTTCTTGATATGGAGTTCAATCCGGTTGATACACTTTTCTCGAATCCTTTCACCTATGAAGTTGGTAATGTTACTCAAATGCTTCAGAACAGCCTTTTCGCTTGTTCCTACACCACTGATGGTATGGGGAGGATTTTCGTTGCGGAGGCATCGACAGAAGAATACAGGATTGAAGGGATAGACTTAACAGAGTATGGAACCTACTCTATCACTAGAGAGATCCAACCTGTCGCGAAGACACAGGATGAGATAAGCAGAGAGAGCGAGCGATTCACTCGGTTGATTCAGGCTCGCAATCCTGGTGTCCACCATGAGTATGTACCGTTGGCGATGAAGTACCTCATACCACCTAGTGGTATACATGCGGATGGTCTTGGAAGACTTTGGGTTTTGCGAGGTTACTCTGATCAGCTGACTTTTGATACATATGACTACTCGGGAGAACTGCTGTTCTCCACTGTCGTACATGGCATTCCTGTAGAGGAACCACAGGAAGTACTATGGTGGTCAGTGTCCAGGCATGGCATTTCAGTCTTCTCAAGAGATCCCTACGAGAAACCTCTTGTCTGGATATTCGATCTTCCAGCTTAGTGTAAACAGGATTATTGGAATCTATATAATTGAGTAATGTTGCTCAATAAGTTCCGGGATTGTTTGCACACTGGGAACTGCTCTATCGAAAAGCTTAATAATAAGAGCAGTACGAAGGGAGATTATTGTGTGTACGGTTCTGAGAGAGTCCTATGGATAGCTTTCCTCTGGCTACTCAACTCTGGATGATAAAAGAGTGAATGACTTGATACACAAAGGGATATATGCAGAAATCAAAGAAGCGAATATGCAATATATTAGTACTATTGTACTAAATGTGTCACTATAGACTGACTGCAACTTAGAGTGATTGCCATAGATAAAATTCAGAGGGGGCTTTAGTGACGGACTTGTTCCTGGGTGCCGTATGCAAAATGAGTTTGCACATAATGCTCAATTCTTGCCGATCCTGTATAATTCTTTGATAAACAGGAGGCTTTGATTGAGGAAGGAACCGGCAGCTTTTTTCAGGTTCGCAGGGAAATGGTTCCCATTGCTGGAGAGGCTGTTCTACACCCAGAGTGGCTTTTCCGACGGAGAGCTGTACAGCCTTGTGTGTCAGCATCTCAGGGATGAAGATCCTTCTCCCGATTATCTTGTAACGCAGCTCTGTGACCTGATGATAATTGATGAGGTTCCCGGGGAAACAGCCAGGTGGGAGCTTACACATCCGGTTCGCGCACTTCTGCGTTTTCTTCTTCAAGAACAGAGACTCACCTCGGTTGAGGTGCTTCATGGTTATCTCCGGGCCCTGGAGTCTTTCAGGGAAGAACTGCTTTCCTTCGTCAAGGATGGAGACAGAAACGGTGTGGTTCAGACCCTCTCCGATGTATCCGAAACGGTTGAAAGTCTTCGTCAGGATTCATCGGATAACTACTCCGCCATACTTGCAGAGTGCATGAGAATGAAATCAGGCGGTGAAAGAAGAAACCCGCTGGAAAAGTTTGAAACGGTCAACAGGCTCTGGAACAGGTATCTGATGCCGATGAAGGACCTCATAAGTGTGGACAAGAGCATTGAGGGACAGCTTGACGGCCTGGAAGAGGCCATTGCCGCAGGTATCGTCCGTTTTGCACGGCACAGTGAAATGGAGGAAGTCCTCAGAGGAGCCGGGGCCAGGATTCTCAGGATGCGCAGAGAGACAGTAGCCGACTTCCACAATGCTCTCACGGACATACTTCCGCTGTACAGGTCCATGAAGGCTGACAGCGAATTCGCAAGGGGGGCTTCTACGGCACTTGAGAGGATAGAGAGAAAAGGGGTTGCCTCCCTGATGCTGGATGAACGGATGCCGGTGTTCGCATGGAGAACTTCAGGGCTTCTTTCGGACACCGATCTCAGATCACTCATCTGTGAGCTTATGGGGTATACCCCAGGGCAGAGAGTAAGTGTAAGCGCTCCGGGGAATCTCACCCCGCCTGTGTTCCGGTCGGTTGACGATGTGAGAAGGGAGCTTCAGGGTTCGCTTCCCGTGGAGGATTTGCTCAGCTGGCTTGAAGAAAACTGCCCCGGGGAGGACCCCTCGAATGTGCTGAGGCTCTACAGTGGAGTATTCAGGGACCCACCGGGGAAAGTTTTCAGAGGCCGGGAAAAGAGGGAGTACATGATTCGTGGAGTTAGAATGAAGGCGGTTCCTCTGGGGGTGGCGAAGGAATGAGCTGGGAAGAACTTCCACTGAAAAAGGAAACATTTGAAAGACTGCGCACTGGCAGGCATGTGTCCCACACAGACGGAGAGTGCTACCGTGCCCTCTGCGGGAATGAGGAGGAGTACAGGGAGTTTTTTGCCTCCCTGGGATTTACCCTCACCCGCCACAACAGGGATTTTTTCTACCTCCAGGGCATCAGCGGAGGCAGCTTCAGCGCAAGGGCAGCGGTTTTCTTCTTCATCCTGGTTGAATCGATATCTGACAACGGTGAAAGCGTTACCGAGGTTCTGTTCGATTCCCCGATACCTCTGAACAAGCTTCCCCACTTTGAGAGAGAGCGTTACAGGAAGTACATGGCTGAAACCGGTGTGGAAACAGAGGAGGCCTTCGAGAACCTTCTGAAAAGGATGCAGCGGCTGGGGTTCATTGAGTTTCAAGGGGATGAGGGCATCATCTTCAGGGATCCCTCGTACAGGTTTCTTGACCTGTGTGCAGAGATTGCAGCTGAAGAAAAGGACAAAGCCGATGAATGAGCATTCCGCAAGGCCGGTGAGGCTTGTAATGATAAACGCCGGCAAGTTTGACTATGGCGAGATAGACCTGAGTCTGCCGGTTCATCTGGTGGGGCAGAACAATGTGGGGAAAACCACTCTTATCTCCACGCTGCAGTTCCTGTACATAGACAATCAGAAGCAGATGCATTTCTCCCGGCCCATGGACGAAACCCGGAGATACTACTTCCCCGGAGCTGAAAGCTACATCCTTTTCGAGTGCCTTACCCCGGCTGGTTACATGGTAACAGGTGCAAGGGGTCTTGGTCCACTGAAGAGGTATGAGTTCGAGCGTTTCTTATACAGGGGCAGCTATGACAGGAATGACTACATCGACTCTGATACCAATGAAGTGCTTGATTTCCAGAACAGAATAGCTCCGGCCCTCTCTTCACGGGACTATGCTTCCCTTACCCCCTCTGAACTGATGGAAGCTCTTACTAGTGTGGGGAGGGGCAAAACACCGTTTCTGGGCCTTGTTCCTGTGAAGAACCGAACCGATTACGGCAAATTCAGGAAGATATTCAGGAACCTGCTTCACCTGGCCCATCTCAGTCAGGAGGAACTGAAGAAGTTCCTCATAGATGTTAACTCCTCGGAGCTGAAGAGAACCGAGATAGATCTCACAACGGACTTTTCAGAGAAACACAGGCTGGTAAAAAAGAGCGCCTGTACACTGGCCGACCTGAAGGCCAGCGCTGAGAACGCTAATCAGATACTCCAGCTGGATGACAACCGCAGAGGGGTGCAGAAAGAACTGCCCTGCCTGTACAGCGCTGCATTACATGCGCTTAAGAGGGAAAGAGAAGCGGCCATAAGCGAGATAGAGAGCCATGGAAAAGCCCTGGCAGAGCTGAAACAGAAGGAAACCGCCCTGAGGGATAACCTGAACAGAAACACCAGAAGGGAAGGGGAGCTTCATGAAAAAGCCGGCGCCCTGAAAAGCAGTCTGAAAGAGTTCAGGGAACTGAAGAAAATCACAGATGGCTACATGGAAGACCTTGAAGCCGGCGCAATAAACAGCCTCGACCACAGGCTTACACAGGTACAGGTGGCCTTGAGAGATGCTTCAAGGGCAAACGAGGGAAGAACCCGAGAGAGGCAGCTCAGGGCTGAAGAACGGCTGGAACAGCTTGAGAACCGGATGAAACACATTGGCAGCCTGGCGGTTTTGGCGCTGAAGAACGCTTCACCCCGGACGCTCTCCGTCCTCAGGCTTTTTAACGAAAAAATACTGGAGCTTCCCGAAGGCCCCGGAGGAATAGAGACAGCTGGCAGAGAAGAACTGATCAATAACCTTGAACAGCTGGGAAGCTGTATCGATGACGAAAAAGAGCTGTTCAGGAAATCCTTCATTGCAATTGATCTGAAACGGGTTCCAAAGCCCGACCTGAAAAAACTCACCGACCTTGACGCTCTCAGGGAGGAGATAGCAGCCCAGAAGGAACAGATCCAGACTGATGGTGAAGTGATTGAGGCCATTCAGAAGAAGAAAAGCCTCGAAAATGAAAGAAAAGCCCTGAAGGAACAGTTAGAGGATAAGAGAAGGCGAAGGGACAACTGGCTCAGATACTGCGAAACAGAAGTAAAGGCCTGCCAGTGGCAGAATGATCTCGACAAGGTAGAAAGAGATCTTGAGGAAACAGCTGCGGAAAAGGAGAAGAACAGCAGAGAGCTTGAAGACCTGGAGGAAAAGGGGAGACAGCATCAAAGAATGCGTGACGCAGCTGAAACAACCCTGAATATGCTTACAAGGGTAACGGGGGAACTGCCCGGACCTGAGCCAGGTTGGAAACAGGATCCTTTAGTAAGTGAGGGAGACGATGCCCTCATCCTAGTGAATAACTTCAGGAAAAAGTACGAAGAGAGGAACAGGCTCTCACAGAGAATAGCCGACAGGCTGGCAATACTTGAACGGGCCACCTATGCTGAATACAAAGCAGCAGACGAGACAGCAGCTCTTGTAAGGCTGAGGCAGGACATGGACGCCATAGGGGAGAAGGAGGAAGCCCTGAGAAAACTCTGGTCGGGCCTTGCCAGCGATGTGTCCCAGTCCATGAAGTCTCTCCTCAAAAGCCTGGACACCCTGAGAAGAAGGGTTAACTCCCTGAATAACCGGCTGTCGAAGGTATCCGTCTCAGATCTGAAGCAGCTGAAGCTTGTTCTCAACGAGAACAGCCGCATAACAGGTCTTGTAAAACAGGGGATGGAAGCCGACACCATGCCCCTCTTCGCAGACAGGGAACAGGTGGAAAGGTCGCTGGAATCGCTGGGGAAACTGCTTGAAACCGCCGGTGGCAGAATTGAGCTGAAGGACATGTTCAGCCTCAGCTTTGAGATCCTGGACTCCACTGGAAGAACCAGAAAGTTCACCCGCCTTGAGAACATCGAATCCAACGGTACCACCATAACCATAAAGGTGCTGGTGAACCTCATGCTACTGAAAGACCTTCTGCCCGAGAACAGGGCAAGGATCCCTTTTTACCTCGACGAAGCCTCCAGCCTTGACAGAGACAACCTGGCCTCGGTGGTGGACATGGCATTTGAAATGGGGTTCCCCGCCATCCTTGCAAGCCCTGACCCCATGGATGTTGCCTCCAGGATCTACTTCATGAAAGACACCGGGGGCAGGGTTTACCTCGACCCCGATCTCTCATGCATTGAAGTTGAAAGGCATCGGCAGAATGTCTGAAGCAGGTAAGGATCCATTCGCCGCATTGCTGGGAAAACTCCGAGACAACAAAACCATACCGGCAAGCGCAGTTTCCAGAGCGTCAGAGGAAAAGCTCAAACCCCTCTTCCAGTCAGAAGTGCTCACGAAGATACCCCGGGGAAGGGGAACAGCCATTATTGTGAGCAAGCCGGAATACCTGCAGCAGTTCATTAATAAACACTTCCCGGAAGGCATTGAGAGCACAGCCAGAAGTGATATGACCAGAAGTGAGAGCACCTGCACCTTCAGGAACTCCAAAAAACGCTCAAGAAGAACCGCTATGCCGGTCTTCATCAGGGGCTTCGGGGAATCAACCCTGCTGTACCGGAACACAGGCCACACCCTCAACACTGCAAGGCAGACCGAACTCTTCAGTGTCACATCCATCATGCTCAAAGAGGATGAACCATTACCGGAATACGCTGGAAGAATCGCAACGGTTGAGAACCTGGAGGTCTTCACCGCTTTCCATCATCTGAAGCCGCAAAACACAATCGCCGTCTACACCGGTGGCAGGATCCACAGGCTGCTCCTCCACTGGCTCTCGTCACCGGAGACATCAAAGGCAGGAATTGTCCATTACGGCGATTACGACCCGGCAGGTCTTGGAGAATACCTCAGGATCAAAAGAGCAAGGGAAGGTAATACAGAGCTTTTTATACCCCCTGACCTGAACGCCCTTGTGAGGAAGTACGGCAGTGAGATTCTCCTGGAAAAAAGCGCCCATTTGATTCCCAGGCTTAGCGCAACAGGCGACAAAGCGGTGAAGAGCGTTCTTGAAATACTCCTCAGGAACAACCGTGCCCTTGAGCAGGAAGTGCTTGTAAGCTTGAAGGAATCATGACTTGCATATTGATTGAGACACAGAAAGAATAATGGAAGCTGTAGATGTACTGAAGAGTCAGATGTATGAGTCTTCTGTTAATCCAACACAGGCCGCCGATGAGGCCTGCAGCAGAATAGACGAGTTCAAGCCCTGTCTACTTGAGGCTGTGGAGTCAGCCCGGATTTCTCACCAGAATAGTTGAAAAGGTCGAAAGAGGTGCTCAAAAGTGAATCTCAGCTGTACCTGAATGTACCGTTCATTCCAGCCAACCCAGACCATAGACTAAATGTGAAGCATCAGACGCTGATGTCTTCCCATACATTACGAGTACTTTCTCTACAAGATCGCTCAGCTCAGAAGCTTTTGGTACAGTGTCTGAAAAAATGAACAGGCAGAACTTCATGTAAGGTTTTCACTGAGATTGAAAGACATATCTTTAATAGGTGAAACCTTTTATCGCTCTTCCAATTGCGATCCTCAAAACCTGTTCCGGTGTTATGATGCTGCCACCACCGGTACCTGAACAGAAAGGAAGAGCATTGACAATCCCTTCTGCAGGATCCGAACTGTCAGAGAGTGTTCTGCCGGGGTTTCGGAAAAGTTTCACCAGGTTTTGAAACCCGGAAGGTCATCGGCAACTTGATCAAGGCTTATCTTATTACTGTCTCTTTGATGAGGGAATAGCAAAAGCGACTAGTTATCAGAGGGTGGAGAAATAAAATATCTGGTTTAGCGCATTGAGTAAACTGATTCATCACCCTGCAAATGCCTCTTTCTGATCATATACCCCCTATGATTTCATTCAGACCAGCTACAGTCTGTTCCAGGTTTTCCGGAGATATCCTCGTAATTCGCTCACCTATGCGCTTAACCGAAAGGGTTCTGATCTGGCTTATCTTCACCCACGACCTCTTGGGCAGATTCTCATTCTCAAGGCTCATAGTTAATGGGAAACCTGCTCTGGGTTCCCGGCTGGTTATCGCTACAGCTATAACAGTGCCGGACCTGTCGTTAAAAACATCTCTGCTGAGTACCAGAACAGGCCTTCGTCCGGATTGCTCATGCCCGACCACAGGGTTCAGGTCTGCCCATACCACATCTCCTCTCAGTATTCCGGCCATGATCCAAGCTCACTGCTCATTCCCTCTTCAGCAAAAGCAGCTTCCTCTTCAGGAATCATTCTTGCACACTCCCTGGCCAAACGGGTGGAATCTGCCCGGTCAAGCAGGTCCTGCACTGCTTTTTGAATGGCTCCACTCCTGCTTGGATATCGGGCTTCAGTCACAAGCTCGTCAAGCCTTCTCAGCATGGTCTCACTGATACTGATAGCTATCTTTGCAGTGCCCATGTTTCACCTCCGATATTACCATTGGTCATACTGCTTTTCTTGTCAAGGTACAGCGAATATTGAACAGTGTAATCTTTCCAATACCACTGGAGGCAATAGTGGATACCCTTGACATACTTAAAGCTCTGACAAACCAGACCGGTACGAACCACATTCTCGCTGCAGAGGAAGCGTTCGGCAGAATAGAGGAGTTCAGGGGTATTATGCTTGAAGCGGTTGAATATGCCGCTTCGAACTCTGCGAAGGTATTGAAGACCGATTCAATCTGCACCTGAACGCTCTGTTCATACTGGCAATGGCCAGGGTGCCCAGTCCGGTGAACCATCAAGAAACTCACCTGCCACAACCCCACCATGGCAGCAAGGTTCAAAGAGCTGAATGAGCAGGGGGAGGGTGAAAAAGGGTAATCCCAGTCAGAGACAGATTATCTCTGCCTCCTTCAGTTCGCTGCGGAAGAAAAAGTGTATCGATTTACAGGATATGCCCTTAACTGGGAATGGGTATGACCGGTCTGCTTTCGCAGTAGGATTCACCTGTAACCGGTAAGAACGCAGAAACCTGCAATCACCCTGGCAAATCAGCGAAATGTGAGTGAATGTCATAAGGCATTCTGAAAATTCATCTTTATACAGATCCAACAGGATGCCCCAATGGAAGGAAGTCCGCACTGCTGCCAGACAGCATTCTGCATTACCAGATATGAACGGTGTTCTTTCCCATGCTGAACCCATTCCGTTCCCGGGAGTTCAGCTGGTTTGTTTCCAGAAACAAACATGTTATATAACATATGTGAAAGGAGGGGAAGATGCCCCAGCTGTCAATTTATCTCGATGAAGAGACCGCAGCGCTTCTTGAAAAGGCGGTTTCACTCAGTGGAACAAGCGTTTCAAAGTGGGTGAGGAAACAGATTCAGAGATCGCTGAGGGAAGACTGGCCGGAGGGATACTTTCAGCTTTTCGGTTCGGTAGACGATGCTTCCTTTTCAGAACCGGAAGAGCCATATCAGGTAAACGCAGCACCGCGGGCTGAGTTCTGATGTGGTTCCTCGACACGAGCATTTGTATCTATTTCCTTAAGGGCGAATACCCGGGCATAGCGGAACACATTTCCAGCAGGAATCCATCAGACATTAAGATTCCGGCCATCGTTGAAGCTGAGCTGAGATTCTGTGTTGAGAACAGCAAGCGGAAAGAGAAGAATCAAATCAAGTTAAGCCAGTTCCTTTCCCCTTATCAAATCATACCCTTCGACTCCAGAGCATCCTTATTCTATGCATCTCTACGGCTTCAGCTCCAGACAGAAGGCGCTTCCATCGGCGCGAACGACATGCTTATTGCAGCAACTGTTCTGGCAATGGATGGCACACTTGTTACCGCTAATGTTAAGGAATTCAGCAGAGTAAAGGGGCTTAAGCTTGAGAAATGGGCAACAGGCTGACCTGGAGTGAGTCAACGGCCCTTAGACCAACCCGCCACTATATGCACAGGAACTCCATTATTCGAAAGAGGCTTTCAGCGTAAGCGCTCTGATACGCTGGTCGAGTGAAGACACAGCTGGAAAACAAAGGGCCGGAAATGCCAACCCTTAAACTACCAGAACTCTTCAGATGTTTACCGGAATGTCCGTATCTGATGGAACATTTGCGATTGCACCGGAAAGTTTGATGCCAACTTCTGCGTCAGCAGATTTCCGAGTCCAGGTTATACCACTGACTCCAACTCTGACAGAGAGCTTCTTACAGTTGATACCAACGCTGCAGAGGCTGGAAGCAATGACCTTTGGTACTCTGAAAGCTCTGTTCAGATAGACAGCAGGTCTATTTGTATTTTCAGTAGAGATCCCGAACAAAGAGTGGGCTGAGACAGGGTGAGTAGATTCCCTGATCAGTTCCTCGTCACCGGTTCACCCAGGGTCTGGCCTGCTTGATAACCAGCTCACCATCAGCGGTGATCTTGAACTCCACCTCCATGGCAAACGAATGGAGGTCGTAAGGCTGAAGAAAACTGAAGTGCTCATGGATACGCTGAAGGTACTCACTGAGAAGATGTGTCTGCTCCTCTGAGAGTACATGCTCTCCCGGTTCAGTCCTGTTTGAGAATCCGATGTAAACGGTTTCAAGTATCTCCTCTCCCAGCGGAGATGTGTTCATTACGGTAAAAACATCCGGGACTGAGAGTTCTTCAGGATTGGTAACCAGATCTTCACCTGTCTGGGCGTTCACATAGCAGCCCGGTACTGCAGGGTCAAGAATATTCCGGGAAACAGCCACCCCGTTAGCCAGTTCGCCCCGGTAGCTTGGATGAACAAGAACTCCCATTGCCGTTCTGAAGTGATCTATCCTGTAGAACTCACGCTCCTGAAATGCTCTGTAGGTCCACAGTCCCGCCCACACCTGTCTGATTGTGTTGGCAATATGCCCCTCACAGGGGTGATGGGTGTATGAACGGTAGAGCCCTGCTCCGCTGAAACCGGGGAGGTCTTCGGTATTTGTGCTTGAGCGGCATCTGAGAGAAGTTCCTTCAGGGAATCTGTCCTGAATGGTTCCCAGGGAGTCAAGCATCCACTGTGGAACCGGTGCAGCTTCCACCAGTTCCCGGTACTCTTCCAGTGCATGTCTTCGGAAATCTGCATCAGTGCTGAACTCAGGGCAGGCCATCAGTTCTTCCATTGTATCGTAAAGTCCGTTGGCCCTGAAAAAACTGTCGTAGTAGAAGAAGGGGACAGCAACCCCATGGGGAACTAAATTTTCCGGCAGTATCCTTCCCAGCTCCGCCAGATTCGCAGCCTTTGCTCCGATGCTGGTCCAGTTTCTGAAGTCCATTTCATGCAGGGGTCTGATATCAGTGACGGTAAGGTTCCTTTCCGGAAACACAGCTGTATCAGGCCTGAGTGAATCCCAGTGGGCGTTGAATTCTTCAGCGATTGCTCTCTCGATCTGATATCCGTCAGACCGCACCTGAAGCTTCACCATGGATCCGAAGAGTGTTGTTACTGAATCGCATTCAAGCAGTCCCGGAACTGAGGCGTTGGGTATGCCGTTCTGCCTGGCCAGCAGGTTCACATGGGAGAGAGGGGCCTGTAAAGATGTTGTAAGTACACCTGCCACATGGCTGAGGGTGTTGGGAGGGGTACGGAATACCGCAATGTCCGAAGGTGAGAATGTTCCTGTGAAGTCCGGTCCTCTCAGTACCCCCACAGCTGTCCCGCAGTTCAGCGGGATGTATTCCTGATCACCGTAAAGGGAGTCGGTTGTGATCACAGGTATTCCAGCATTCAGGAATGAATCCTGTTCAATAAGGTATGCGTTAACCTGACTCTGTCCCCCTGGATGGTAGATGATCTTTTCCCTCTGGCAGAACATGGCTTCCGAGAGAAGTCCGTGGGTAAGAGCAAGTTCATCAAATGTCAATCTGTCCGCCGGCCAGAACTCGAAGGTATAGAAATCCTCACCATTCTCAACCGGGTGTGCCACAACGCTTCCTGCGATGATCTGCCTGTCAAAGGGATAGTAGGTGTGCAGATTGAACTCATACAGTGTCAGGGGGATTCCCCGTACATCCCTGTAGAATGTGTAGTGGTCCGGATAGTTTGCCGCATTGAGAAAATACAGGTCAGGGGAAGGGGAATGGATCTCAGCGATCAGGAACTTGACCTCCCTGCCAGCAGTTCCTCCGGGGATGGTGTATGCGTCAGAGAGATGGTCAAACTCCTCCCGGCTTCCTATTGCAGTTGCCCCGTGGACCGGGGAGAGAACCGGCGCGCACCCGGTGACCGCAAGGATTGCTGAGAGAAGAATGCAGGATCTCATCTGTGCTTTTTCCCGTCTCTGGTGTTTGTTCTGTAATACTGCAGAGAGCTGTATCGGCAGTCAAGGTGGTCTCCATTGTTCTCATGGAGGAATAGAATTACATTCAAGCAGTAAGGAGTAAGATCATGCAGTCATTCATTCTCTATATGCTGCTTCTCACATCAAGCAGCGGGATCATTCACGGCAGGGTTACTGACTCATCCACAGGTGAGCCCCTCTGCGGTGCCGTTGTGATGATAGTAGGTACGGACATGGGGGCCATGACAGACCGTTCCGGTATGTACACCATAAAAGATTTAACTGAAGGAACATATGTACTTAAGGTAAGAATGGTGGGGATGGGAGAAGTGACCGTTGAGGGAGTAGAGGTCGTTCCCGATGTGGCTGTCGAACAGGACTTTCAGTTACATCTTTATTCAGGTTGCGAGTATCCAGGGATTCTAATCAGGATCTGAGCTTTCGGTGCTCAGAACAGAACTATTTCACCCAGTTCCTTAAGGTCACTGTTTGCCGGATTCACCTCACATAGCATTCCCGAAAGCTCCAGCTTTTGACTGCTCCGCTCCAGAAGTCCCGGTATCAGACTGTTGAAGGAACCGTACCGGGTCACCAGGCTCGGAAGATAGAGAAGCAGGAAGAGGTCTGATCTTTCCGGGTGGGTGAAAACGGCTGTATTGTCTCTGCTGAATTGTCTGCCGAATACGGAGGGATTCAGGTATACCTCAGGGCAGGAGACTCCATTGATCTCGAGATGTGACCTTCCGCAGTTTGTGAAGCTGAGATTGCCAGTAACATTGAAAACCTCAGGATTCACAGGAGAGACGGTCCATTGCAGATCGGAGAGTTCCATGGTGCAGTTACAGATGAACTCCGGTTCAGTTTCTCTTGTGAGCTGGATCAGAATGCTTCCAGGGACAGGGCCTGCCTGAGCTGCATCTATCATGGAGATGAGCGTTGATCTGAGGGATGGGAACACAGAGTCATCCGGGCGAATGATTAGCCTGGGTGTTTCTCCTTCTGAAAGACAGGATCTGTATGGAGCAAAATACAGATCTGTCCGTGGTTGATTCCTCATATAGCTGGTGGTGCTGCGGATGATGTATTGAGTATCGGTGAGATAGAAGTTTTCTCCATTGGAAAAAAGCCAGGGTTCAGCGGGAAGCCCCAGTTCAGTCCAGTCTTCAATATCCGGATGCAGGCGAAAAGAATAGATTGGTACAGTTCCGTGTTCTCTGTAAAGTTCGTATGACTCCACACTGGAGAATGCCGGCCGGTCCGGCCACATGTCCAGGTGGAAAACACCGTTACTGTAACGGGTTACATCCCCGGAAAGATAAAAGAGGTCGTATATGTCATCTGCAACCGGTCTCAACATTCTCAGTTCAGTGTTGTTCTCCGCTCCTGCGCACATGAATCCATTGATCTTCCTTCCGTTCCAGAGAGGGTATTCTGATTCCGTGAGCCTGTTCTCTCCGGAAGGAACAACTGTCAGGAGGATCTAGCGGTCTGACAGGGGAAAATGCACAGTGATATGTGATTCATGCTGATTGAAGCGGGGCACTTCCCCTCTGGAGAGCAGACTCAGATCATCCGTTGTGAGAATGTTCGGAGAGGAGAAGGGCTTCATCACATAGAAGCCGTCCCTGACCTCACCGTATCCTCTCAGGTTCAGGGAACTGTCAACCATGAAGATACCCTGAATGTCACCGATCTGGGACATGGTTCTTGAGCAGTTTACAGTAAGATGATCTCCCGTAACGGCATCACCGTACCAGTTCCTGCTCACAAGGACAGTAAGGGAATCTTCCCCGCGGATTTCAGGAACTCCCTCCACCACATGCATCATTTGCTGGTAAGAATTATGGGAGAAGTTGAATGATGAGTCAGTGGTAACGATGATTGTGGCGCTGAGAAGAGCCCAGTGCAATAATATTAAATACATAGTAAGAGTACTATTGTTCCGGAAAACTGAAGAGTCAATGCTCTGTATTTGGTTCTTCTGAGAATGAGGAGCCGCCTTTTGACGGCTCCCGTAAAGTCGGTTTTACCTGAGAACGGTGAATTCAGCTGTCAGCGTTGAGTCGTTACATATGTAGACAGCCAAGTAGGTTCCAGGATGAAGACCGTTAACTTCGTGCAGGTGAGTCCCCGCTTCTGCGTTTCCTGAGAACGGGGTTGCCGTCATTCTGCCTGTCAGATCATAGACGCCAGTTCCACTGAAGACGCGGAAGGGTTTGATGTTATGAGTCCAGCAGGGACTTATACAGGATTCTCCTCTGGTCGTAACTCAACTGATATAGCATTGCATAGACTAAGAAGACAATCCGCAGGGTAATGCGAGATGTTTTTCGAGGGAATCCTAAGCTTTGAACGAATACTTGAAACGCTGCAAACACTTGAAGAAGAGGTCAACAGCAGGAAGCTATAACCTGCCTGGACAAGAAGCAGGGAAAATCAATTGTCGCTGACTATCACCCTGTTTGTGAGTCAGATAGAGGTTGACGGTGCTGGCTGCTCAGAGCGATTACAGGTTCGTATTGGCTGACTTTCAGAGAGCTTCCTTTACCAGTTCAGATCTGCCCAGCTCTATAACAGACTCAACGATTTCAATGAACCTCCGGCAGGTGGTTGCGGATGGAGGCGGTTCCGTGTCATCCGGTGAATCTGCGTCCTGAGTCATTTCCTTCACGAAGGAGATATCAGCGGCAGCAGAGGTGGAGATGACTCCAGGCTCAACAAGGGCAGCGTTCACAGTTTTCATTGAAGGCATCTCGGAACCGGGTTCCTGCTTCCCGTGCAGTGATGCCAGGGAGGTAACCGCCCAGGCCAGTGCTTCATGAACAGGTGCCAGAATCTCTTCAGGGAACCCACCCTTCAGAAGCACCTCTGCCAGTTCCAGCTTTCGGGCTGCTCTGTCCAGACCCTTTCCGGTCTTCTTTCTCTTCCTGCTGAGTTTTTCGCTTTCGGAAGGGGAATCAATGTCCGGGTCTCCGCAGAAGGTGTTTTCAGTATACAGAGTGTCTATGTCTCCGCCCAGCATGTTCACCAGTGTCTTGTAGCCGTTCCTGTCCAGCACATGTAGTGGCGGCTGTTCGCTCTGGTCTGAAAACGCCTTTCGCAAAACCTTTTCCGCTGCAGGTCTGATCTCTTCAGCATCCCGGTCAACAACAACAAGCAGGTGCTCTGTACTGCCATCCTGCATGGCAGGCTTGTATCCCAGTATCTGAAGCACCCGGGAAGAGTGGGCATCCACCATGCCTCCTACGAAATCAGAAAACCTGTTTGCGAAGAATCTGGGTTCAGCTTTCTCCCGGGCAGCAGGAGCAGGTGTTTCTTCCCCTCCATACTCTGCCTCAGGCTCCGCAGCCAGGGAAGGAGCCCTGCCATGAGCAGCCTGTACTGCCTCACCGCTGTCATCCAGCATTTCCTGCAGCTGCCTGATGACCTTCTGGCCTGTGTCCCTGAAGTCAATACTGTCAACGCTCTCATCAGTGCCGAACACTCCCTGGAACACATCTCTCTTGGAACTCAGGGTATCCAGCATTCTTTCCTCGATGGTGCCCCTGGCTATAAGGTTGATAACCTGAACTGCGTTCTTCTGACCGTTCCTGTGAGCCCGTGCTATTCTCTGCTCCAGCACTGCGGGATTCCAGGGCAGGTCAAGATTGATCACAAGGTTTGCTGCCTGCAGATTAAGTCCTGTGCCGCCTGCATCACTTGAGAAGAAAACACCGCACTTCTCGTCCTTGAAGAACCGTTCAATCAGCGCTCCTCTTTTAGCGGATGGAATGCTTCCTGAAAGTGTGACATTTCCAATACCCATGGAGTCGGCCACATTACCGGCGAGTCCCAGCATTGTTGTCCACTGGCTGAACACGATGGCTTTCTTCCCGCCGTTCACAACTTCATCCTGAAGAATGCTGCGCAGTTCCCGCAGTTTCGGTGAGGTGTTTTCAGCTTCCCTTCCTTTGATGCTCTTGTCATGCAGAGCCAATGCGTCGCAGAGCATCCTCATCTTAAGAAGGCAGCGCAGAACGATGTCCTGTTCTTTCGGAGTAAGAGGTCTCTTCTTCAGACGGGCCAGTATCTTCGCAATGCTTTCCCGGTACTCTTCGTATGGCTTCATCTGTTCTGAGGTCATTATTGTGAAGAAGTTGTTGTCAGTCCTCGGCGGCAGGTCCTGCAGCACCTCATCCCTTGTGCGTCTGAGCACATAGGGGGCAATTCTGTTCCGGAGTTCCTTCATGTTCCGGTAACCCAGCACTTTGTAACTGCTCGACTTCCTCTGCTCAAGCTGGAAGTATCTCTGGTTGAATCTCCACAGAGGTCCCAGCACCGACGGGTCGATGAACTGGAAAACACTGTAAAGTTCATCAAGCCTGTTCTCAAGGGGAGTGCCTGTCAGCACGAAGGCGTACCTGCTCTTCAGTCTCTTCACAGCGTCCGCAGTTTTTGTGCGCCAGTTCTTTATCCTCTGAGCCTCGTCAAGAATGATCACATCCGGTTCCATGATCTGCATGGAGTCTGCGTCCCTGCGCACAAGTTCATAGTTGATGATGTTTATGAATGCGGGGTTCCTGTACTGTTCATCCCGCAGGCCCGGAGGCCCTGCGATGACCCGTGACGAGAACCCTGTAAACCTGCTGATCTCTCTTTCCCACTGATGTTTCAGCGATGCTGGGCAGATCACCAGCACACGCCTTATATCTCTCAACTCCTTCAGAAGGGCTATGGCACCTATGGCCTGCACTGTTTTACCCAGTCCCATGTCATCAGCAAGCAGCGCCCTGCGGGTAAAGGAAAGGTGTAGCACACCCTTTTCCTGGAACGGGTAGAACTTGCTCTTAAGCACCGAGAGAGAACGCCTTCCCGCATCAAGTTCCGAGAGGAACCACTTCTTCTGATGCTCAACTGTTTCAGCGTGGGAAAGACTCTCAGCAAACTGCGTAACATCGGGATGAATGAACAACTGTTCCTGGACAGAATCAGGCAAAGCCTCCAGTTTCTCCACAAGCGACGGAAAAACCGAAGACACCCTTCCGGTAAGCACTCCCTCATTGTCAAAGAACCGGCAAAGAACATCCTTCAAAGAATCTGAAGCAGTTGAAACACCGGTAACACGAACAGAAGGAAACTCACCTCTGTGCAGAAAGATCTCAACAAATGAAGGGGGAGAGCTGACAAGCCTATCAAAGTCACTTACATTCTTTCGAAGATCAGTAAGCACCGCCTCAATGTGCTTGCAGGTGCCGATGGTGTTGGTTTTGTAGTCAGGGCACGAACAGCTGTTGAGCAGTTCAGTAACAGACCGTATCCGCACATGGTAAATCCGCCCGGTGGTCGATTCAACATTGAAGAAACTGAAAACAGGATGCTCCCCGACTCTCAGGATGGACTTCACATCCTTCAAAGCCTTCTTTCTTCTCCTGGCAATCTGATCTTCAGCTGTAACTATTTTCATGAATATCCTCTTCCTGGTGAAGGCTTAACATACCCACAATGAAGAGCAAAATCATCAGAGGTAATCAAGGTAGAGGGAGAGCAGTGTAACATACTCTCAACAGGCAACGGAACTGTTATTCTGCCCTAGCCAAAACCAACACTGAAGGCTGTTCCTAATATGCTTATGTCACAGCAGGATAGAAAACCAATGTATGATGAGAGAAAGCGAACGATACCCCACCTCATAGTAAGCATATCACAGCCGCATGTACGTCCCATCAAGCGAAACAAAGCCGGAGCAGTCTGGGAGTTTGGCGCAAAGGTATCAATAGGGCTTTCCTCTATCGGACACGAGAGAACATGCGTTTCTGTAAGGAGCACGGGATACGGATTTCCGGCCGCAAGTTTGGCCGTCCTTTTGAAGACCCTGCGGTAATGAAGGCACTTCGTCAACAGCGCTATGAAGATGAGCGCATCAGGAACGCAATAGAGGGTAAGATCGGAGAAGGTAAGCGGAGGTATTCAACCGACCGGGTAATGACCAAGCTCCGGGAAACGAGTGAGACTGTGATCAGTATGGTCTACCTGGTAATGAATCTTGAGAGGCTGTTGAGGGAGGGTGCTTCCTCATACCTAATGAGGATTTATCACAGTCTGAAAGCCTGCTTGTTACTGGCTGAGTGGGATGATGGGTTGAACAGCAAGCCCTAACTAAAACTGCCGTTTGTTCCTGTAATCTTTGCTCCGCCAAGTATCTGAATCAGCTCACCGTTGGAGGCAATAGAACCTATATTCCTTGAATAGAACATGTTAAAGGGCATATCAAAAACCTCTGTGCCCTCCATGAAAAATGGCCTTTTCTCATTCAGCCACGACGCCCAATGGGAGATGTTTCCCTGATCAGCATCAGATTCCACCTGGCCGAAGTCAGGCAAAACACTCACATCCAATACTGTCTGTATTCCCAGTGGTATCTTGATATCCGCACCGAATGTACTCCAGCGATCATCAAACAGGTCATCACCGTTGGTAAACTGCAGCCTGCCTGCCACAAATGGCCGGAATTCAATACTGTGTGAGGATGGCAGATCACTAAGCCCCTCCAGATCACCGAAAAGGGATACATCTATTCCGCCTTGCTCCTTCATTCTGAACATGTATCCCCCCTCATTGGAGTAGGAGATGCCCCTGTAGAAGTTGATTCCCCACAACTGCTCTTCACCGGAAGGGTATCTGAGAGCAGACAAGGGAATGGCGAACTCGGCAGACCAGCCGGAATCACACTCCATCACAGCAGAACTCCATACGGCATCCCAGTTATCATCAAAGCCGCCTGCTGCAGTTCTCCTTGAATCCATCTGCGTGTTGTCCACTGTTACAGTGAACACATAGCAGTTGGAATCATCATTGAAGGTGTCCAGGTAGATACTGATTCTGTCAACAGGAGCCCATTCATCCCTTGCTCCTGCCTGATGGTTGATTCTGGAAGGATCAGGATCGTGCATGAAACATCCTGCATACAGATACTGCGAGTCATACATTATTCTGACTGCAGTAGGCTGAGACAGCGGCACATCACATACAGGAGCGAATGCCGTAAAACTTGAAGTCTCAACGGCAGCCTGACTCCAGCAGAGGTCATCAAGCAGGCCGTCTATAACAGGAGGGCTCTCCGCTGTACCGGCCAGAATCCCAATCAGGAACTCTGTGAGTAGTGTGTAAAGCATTCCTGATTATAGGCAATAATCTCAGTCAGGAAAACTTGACAGCAGAGACTTTTCCTGCAAATACAGCCCAACCTGCGAAAAAACCGAAAATCCAGGCAATCCACTGAAAAGTCCCACTTACACAGTAACTCAGTGCCATCTCATCTGCGACAGCTGGGAAAGAACTGTTGATGTGAATCTATTCAGAACGAAAAGAAGGCAAATAGCCATATACGAAATCATACAGAGTACACTGTATTATCAGCATGATCAAACCGATAAGCCTGAGAATCAGCTCTTCATCATTCTTCGCTGTGTCACTTTAGCTGTGAATAATTAAAAAACGGTTTTCAACCGCCCCCAGCTGTTAACCTCAAGTGAGTTATTTAGCCCCATAAGAAGATAGATGAAGTAGTTACAATATCCACTCCCGTTGATAAGAGGGCCGGATGCAGTAAAACTGTGAGGAAATTCATTCTGTGCATTGTCCGTTATCATTGAAGGCCATCCGCCTGAGCTGAATTCAGGACACAGCAGACACCAGAAATTACCAGGAACTTCAATCTGCGGATCATAAGTTACAAAACATGGTGTCATATGTGAAGCGGTCATCACTCTGCTGTCCAGAAGCAATTCAGGCCCTGAAACATCTCCACTCCAGAGTTCAACAGTAATATCTGAGGTGTCCCACGGGTACGAAGAATAGTGATAAAACCAGAGTGAAGCCTGCTGAACACTGCCCTCTGTGGAACCTGAATAAAAATCCTCCAGATTAAACCAGGTGCCGCGCCATGTTCCTTCCCAGATCACCCACTCAGGTGTGCCGTTGCAGTATGAGAGCCACTCAAGACTGTCCTCTGACTCACCATAAGCCGGTTTCTCAAATGAGCCATCGGCAAACAGGTATGCTGCTGCAAGTACAATCATTACTAACATTTCATCTCCTTTCTAATCAGCAATTCAAAAAGGATAAAAGCATAACCTTTACCATTGCCTTTCCTTGTTGCAGTGCATCTCTTTGCCTGTTCATTACAAATAACTCTATCAATAGCCACATAGGAAAATTTCCTTAAGCTAAGGAAATTTTCCCAATTGCTGCACTATGTGGTTCCAGCTGTTTTTATCTTGCTGAATTATGATATTACTAAAGGAGGCAGAATCAATGAGACGAGTAAAGATAGGGAATATTTCTCAACGAATACACAGTTCTGAAAATCTGACCCATGTATTTTTTTTAGACAGCAGCGGAAAAACCAGATTCGGCAGAAAGATTCCCTCGGATGCTCCACTGAAACAACTTGCAATTCTCTATCAGGCAGCTGAAGGCCTGGAGCATATCATTGTTCCGGATGGGATATCTCCGCTCCCTGAGGGCGGTTTTTGCCTCTCAATAGACTGGAATGGATCATCCTCTCCCGCTCAGGGAATTCACATGCGGGAAATCATTCAGCCCCTGGCCTCTCTCCAAACAGCAGGGCTTTCACACCTGTCAATTGACAGACATTCATTTATTAAGGACTGTGAGGGGCTGATTAAGCTTGTATTCTGGGGTGACGGACTCCTGGGCTTAGGCAGAAATCAGGCACCTGAGCTGGTGTCAGGAGGTATTCCCGGAATAATATCAGACCTGTTTGCAGCAGCAAAATGTTCTCTTGAGAGCAGCTGGCTTAAGGACATTCGAGAGCAAAAGGCAGCTTCAGAGCTGTGTTCAAAAAACTATGAAGTACGATGCTCCGCAGCGGAAAAGGCAGGGGTTCTCTGCGGCAAGCCTGCTTTTCGGCCACAAACCCTCCTTTCCGATGATCTTACCTTTATTACTTCAGGCAGCTGGCAGGCTAGAGACAGGGAGATTAACAGTGCCGTATGCCTGGCAGCCGAAAGAGGATGGGCATGCCGTGTACTGAGACATTCTGTAACAGATCAGGGCAGACCACTGCCCGGTGTAGCTGAAGGAACAGTTACCACATCACCGGAACAGCTTATAAGGAACACTTTCGGTTCAAAAGGCGGTATAGAGAAACTGCTTGTTATCTCTGAAGTTTCCAGTGACCAGCCGGATCTCACAGCAATTATACGAAAGCTGCATATTCTCTCACCTCCGGGACTACACATAATAGTTACAGGCCAGTCTGTTCCCGATACTGTTCCCGGCAAAGTACTGAAACTTGCAGGAAAAGGTGAAACAGCTCTGGATGTGCCGCTGCAAATGGCAGATATGACTCTAAACCACAAGATAGTTACTTCTGAGAATGGGCCCGTTGCAAGAATTCCGGAAACTTCCATTCCAGATAATGTGGAAAGGTCTCTGTCTGGAGAAACGCTTTTTCTTGAAGGCGGATGGCGCTGGATAGCGGCAAATCCTGATCTTTTCACCGGAGAGCAGGTTGCTGAATCTCTTTTCAGACTGGGGCGATACAGAGAAGCTCTGGATTCCGTGCCTTCAGACTGTACTACCCTGAAAGCTGAGATACTGGCAGGAATGGGAAGATTCTCCGACTCTCTTGAACTCCTTAACAGTTCCAGTGATCCGCTTCTGGTATCCAGGGTTTACACAGGTCTGGGAGAGATTGGTGAGGCGCTTAAAACTCTTGAAATGGCAAATAGCAGCGCCTTTCTGACAGAACTCGCAAATCTTTACGATCTTTCCGGTAAAGCCGCTGCAGGGATCAGTCTGCTTGAGAACGGTCTTAAGAACGCATCAGGAACCGAAAAGGTCGGTCTGCTCTGTTCTCTGCGCAACCTGGAGATGAGACTGGGACTGATTCACAAGGCTCTTGAGCACGCTGAAGAGGCAGTTCTAATCTCGCGACAGACTTCTGATGTGGAATCTCTTATTAAAAGTCTTCAGGCCAGAGGACGAACCCTTCAAGTCACTGGAAAATGGAAAGAAGCTCAGAGCGATTTTCAGACTGCTGTGCTTCTCAGCGATGAGAATGTTGTTTCAATGGAACGGCCTGCAGAAATAGATCTTCTGGATATTGAAATCCGTATGGGCAGAATTGCAGAGGCAGCAATAATCTTTGAAAACCTCGCAAGAAAACTCCTTAATGGAGGAGAACTTGGAAAGCAGATGCTTCTCATGCTGAAAGCAAACCTTGGCTGCTACCTGGGGTGCGGAAAAAAAGCTCTCCCTCACGCACTGAAGGCAGAGGAAATGGCCTCAGAAATGGGGCTTGAACTATACAGCGGTCTGAGCACGCTTTACGCAGGAAAGCTCAACATACAGGCAGGCAACTCAAGACGGGGCATAGAACTTCTCAACAAGGCAATGTCAACAGGGCACATACTGGGCGACAAACACCTTGTATGGCTGGCGGAGATTGAACTTCTTCTGAACAGTGAATCAGTTGAGAAAACAGCAGAAGGCAGATTGCCTGATTACGATCAGTTCCCGGAAGAAAATCTTATAGTAAGGGTAATTCTGAACGATCAAAGACAGGATTCACTCTCTGCCCTTCTTGATCTTCCATCGCCTTTCGTAGCCTGCAGACTTGCTGACAGGTATGGGATGCCTGAGGACAGGCTTTTGCGTAACAGGCTTCAGAAAGCCCGTGATGGAATCCTCAGCCAGATGTCCGAAGAGATAAAATCAGACTATCTCTCAACTTTTATCACACCCTGGAACGACTCTGAGGATCCAGCCTCTGCTCTTAGGAATTCACTGGATCTGATCAGAAAACAAGCTCTCTGGATAGCTGACTACTGCGAAGGTACAGTAGGGCTTGAAACACTGGAAAATATTCTGGAACTTGACAGAATCTCAACAGAAGAGTTTTCCGGATCTGAAGAGGTCTCACATACATGGCCTTTATACATATCCGGCAATGAATCCAATCTGACGGCAGAGTTTCTGCTTCCCGCTGCTGCAGTGATAGCCTCTTTGCCCTCTCCGGAACTACAGCCGAACTCTTCGAAAAAAAGCCTGAGCCGTTTAGTGGGTGATTCAGAAGAGATGAATCGAATAAGAAATGCTATAGAGAGATTTGCACCTGAAGATATTCCTGTTCTCATAACAGGAGAAACCGGTACCGGTAAAGAGGTTTGCGCTCTTGAAATTCATGACAGGAGCAAAAGAAAAAACGGAAGATTTGTACCTGTGGACTGCGGAGCAATTCCGGAGAACCTCATGGAATCCGAGCTGTTCGGTGCAGCAGCAGGGGCATACACAGGCATATCAGCTTCCCGCACAGGACTGCTTGAGGAAGCTGCAGGAGGAACACTGTTTCTGGATGAAATAGGCAACCTTCCTCTTCTGATGCAGGTGAAGCTGCTCAGAGCGCTGGATTCAGGCACATTCCGCAGATTAGGAGAAACCAGGGAAAGAAAAACTGATGTGAGAATCATAGCAGCTACCAATTCAACTCTTGAGAAACTTATGAATCAGGGCATTTTTCGCTCAGACCTCTACTACCGAATCTCAGCAGTAAGGCTCCACCTGCCTCCCTTAAGGGACAGATTCAGTGATTTGAAGGCACTGGCAGCTCACTTTGCAGAAAAACCCCTGAGCCCTGGAGCATTAAAGCTACTCATGGGATACAGCTGGCCAGGCAATGTAAGGGAACTGCGCAATGTGATTAAGCTGGCAGCCATTACAGCAGAAGAAGCTGTGATAAGAAAGTGCGATATCACCCTTGCCATTGAAGGGGATAAAGCCGACGGAGCAGTTACTCTCAGAGATGCCATCAGAGTACATGTGACAGAAACAGTGAACAGATGCAACGGCAACAGGGCAATGGCAGCAAGAGTACTTCAGTGCGATCCCAAAACTCTGAGAAAATACCTTAACAGTTAAGACATTAGCGGCAATTCAACCAGCAAAGCTCAGAGCCAGATTCAAATACCTGTCAGTATGGATATAATTCTGGAAAACTTAAAATTCCGCCCTTCAGTATACCTCAAAAACTGCGCATAGCTATTTTGAAAGCATAGGTTTTTTCAGGCTGAATTTCGCTCTCAATGCACTTTACCTGCTGCTCTTTCACTGTTACCATCTCTTCGCCAAGAGGGCTGGTTTTCTCAACTGAAGGGCGGAGGTCAGCCTCAGGGTTCTGAAGGGTCACCTGGTAGAGAAAGCCGGTCTGCCTGCCGTTTTGCTCCACTTCCACAAGTATTTCGTCTTTGTCTGTATCCTCTGTGAAGGCGAAACTTAGTTCAGCAGGCTTGTGGGAATACGCTTTTGCAAGCTCCGCAAAGGGAGTTACATAAGAGCCTGGCTTCAGTGTGGTAAGCTTTTCCGGACTTCCGTGATACCATACATAAGGTTTCATGTTATACCTCTGATGGAGGTAGATTTCGTTGAAACCTGTTGCCGGGCAGGGCGAAGCTGCATGAGAATGGAAAGGCGGGTTTCCAGCTGCTTCTTAAAGCTGTTGATTGCAGGAAGCTTCATTGACAGCTGAAGAAACCTGAAAGATGAATGGTTCTGAAGAGGCTTTTCATCAGTAAGTGACGATATCATAACCGTCTGTGGTGAATACGAAGGTGCCGTCCCGGTCTGTTCTGAATGTAGGTATTCTCCGGCTGTCAAGCCTGTTTATCACCTCGGAGTGCGGATGACCGTAGGGATTGCCTGATCCTACTTCGATGGCTGCATATGACGGGTCTACAGCATCGAGCCAGGAATTCGATGTTGAGGTGTAGGATCCATGATGCCCCACCTTGAGAACAGTTGCCTGTATTTCATCAGGGCTGTAGAGGTTCAGAATTACATCCTCGCCGCCATCTGTTTCAAGGTCGCCGGTAAATAGAAACGAGACAGACTTGAATGTTACCCTGATGACTATTGAAGCATTGTTCTGATTACCTGATGAGGGCTCTTTTTCAGGGTTGAGCACCTTTACTGTGAGTTCAGGATCCCAGTCAAGAATCATGTCTCTGTATGTGGGAATGTATTCTGCGTCAGAGTGCTCAACACTGTTGAGAAAATACTCGTAAGCGCCTGATGCTTCTCCCTTCCAGGCGCAGTCCCACACCCTGTCCACAGGCATGGCATCCAGAACATCACTCAGCCCGCCTACATGGTCTGAATGGGGATGGGTTGCGACCATTCCCTCAAGACGATCTATTCCCAGACTGTCCAGAAGCGGCAGTATTCTGTCTTCGCCGCAGCTCCAGGCCGGTGTCCATGAGCCGCCGTCTATGAGATAGTTGTTTCCTGAAGGCGTTCTCACCAGAATGGCGTCTCCTGACAAGTCTCCGTGGGATGGATCAATGAATACAACTGTAAGATTGCCTGGTTCGTTCACAGGAACAGTAAGGTCTGCCTCATTGCTCCATGATGAAAGCAGAGCTTCGTTCCTGGTTTCCAGAGCATACCAGTAATGTATGCCTGGCTCGGCAGTCTCATCTATCCATGTATTCTGCAGCGGATCGTTTGAAACTATTCTTACAGCCCTGGCCTGTGAAGGGTCTTCATGAATCCCCGGAGACTGGCTGCGCCAGAGAACATAGGCATTGAAGTCATGGTTCGGGCACTGGGTCCAGCTGGTGTAAACAGCAGTATCAGCATGAAGCTGTACAGTTAAAACACTTGGAGCGGGATTGCCGGAATAATCAGAAGGTGAATCTCCGCACGAGACGGCAAGAATCAGAAAAACAGTAACGAGAACCATCACCCTGGCGGTATTCACAGCAAGTCCCTTCTAATCAGTTTAACAGAGTATCTTCCGCTCCGGTAACAGGAAGCACAGGCGCATCTCCGTCATGGATAACGAATATATCATAGAACTGCTGAAAAAGCCTTCTGCTGTTATCTGAGAACATGAGTTTGAATTCCGGTGATTCTGAAAGAGCCGTTATCTCTTCAGCCAGAATTATCTCCCTTAACTTCCACTGAGGGCAGGAATACACAGCTGTGTATGATAATGTGCCGTCTTCATGCCTGGCACTTTCGTAGTGAGAAGCCTCCTCCTCAAGAAAGGGGAAATCAGTATTTCCGGCAATGATGCTTAACACCTTTCTTCCTGTAATTACCGGCAGTGCTGTTGCCTGAGCAGAACAGGGTTCTATGTGGGCCATATGGGGCTGCAGCGTGCATTGGAATATCAGTTCAAATGACTTTTCAGTTTCTTCGTGTGAAATATTTCTGCATGTGACCACAGGCTTTATCTCCAGAAAAACTCCCTCTGTTTCTGCGGAGCAGCCTCTCAGCTCGTATCTGGTCCAGCTGCCGCAGCTTTGTATCTCCACCACACCTCCTCCAACCAGCAGTCTTCTGGAGCGAACAGTGTCAGGCTGAACATGAGGGCTTGGAGAAACAGGAACTCTATAAGGATGCTCAGGAACCAGATAAACTGTATCCGGGTTCACTTTTCCTGCTGAAGGTGAGTGATGAGTTGACTGGTCATAATAGTTCACTGTACAGGCCATGAGAAGAGTCAGAAATAAAACCGGAATTCTTTTTTTCATTGAAACTCCTTTCCAGCCTATCATACACAGGTACTGCAGGAAGTGTTCCATGTTATGTTTCCTGTGAGGGAGGTTTTCATGTTATCAGCATTGATTATGGCAGTTTTGTGTTCCGGAGTGATCTTTCAGGATGATTTCAATGACGGAAATGCAGAGGGATGGCATGAAGTAGGGCCATCCAACTTTCAGGTCAGCGATGGCTGGTATCACTTCTGGGGCGGCGGCGCTGTAAATGACGCAACTTCTTTCAGGGCTGACCAGGGAGAAACCATGAGTACTGAAAACTATGTGATAACACATGATGTGAAGATAGATGTGGGCACTTTCGGCGGATGCATGGTCAGGTACAGGGAAGAAGGTGAATACAACATAATGCTGGTTCTCGGACTTCCCCAGCAGAAACTCCTTCTCTACCGCTGGTACTGGAACAGCATAGAGCTTGTGGATTCACAGCCATTTCAGGTTGAGGAAAATGTTTCCTATACAGTTTGTTTTCAGTGTTCAGGCGAGACCTTTTCAGGCAAGGCCTGGGAAACCGGATCACCTGAACCTGGTCAGTGGATGGTAACTGCCCAGGATACCCTTTCAGCTTCAGGAGCTGCTGCTCTGTTCACTGCAGGTGTGTTCAGTAAAGACACCGATGTATCCATGAGCTGCTACTTTGACAATGTGACCGTTGAAGATGCTGAACCATCCGAATTCTCACAGCGTACCTGGGCAGGAATCAAGCTGAATCTTCAGCTTTCTACGCCTTTGCAAAAGGGTCGTCAGCAACGGTTACCCGACTGAAACTCAGTTCCAGTTTCCCTCTCAGCCTTCTCCGTTGTTGCCCCACTGGAGAAGGTATAGATTGTAGTAGATGCCTCTCTTTGCAAGAAGCTCCTGATGGGAGCCCTGTTCCATTATACGGCCTCCGTCTATCACCAGGATTTCGTCACACTTCTGAACAGTGGAAAGTCTGTGGGCTACGATAATACTGGTTCGCCCCTTCATGAGGGTATCTATGGCGTTCTGAATCAGCTGTTCAGTTGCAGGGTCCACATTACTGGTTGCCTCATCAAGAACAAGTATTCCAGGATCATGGGCAAGGGCTCTGGCAAAACAGATAAGCTGCTTCTGACCGGTTGAGAGGGTTGCTCCCCTTTCAGCCATCACCGTGTCGAAGCCGTCAGGAAGAGCATCAATGAACCCGGTAGCCTGCACCATATCGGCAGCTTCCCTGATCTGATCTTCAGTAAGGTTTGAGCTGAGTCTTATGTTGTCTGCGACTGACCTGCTGAAAATGAAGGCATCCTGCAGAACAATGGATATGTTTTTTCTGAGAGTCTCTATGGAATGGGTATTGATGTTCTGCCCGTCCAGAAGAATTCTGCCGCTGTCAACATCCCAGAACCTGGTTAGAAGGCTTATTATGGATGTTTTTCCTGCGCCGGTGGGGCCGACAAGCGCAATGCTGCGGCCAGGTTCAAGGGAGAATGAGACATCCCTGAGAACCGGAACATCAGGTTCGTAGGCAAAGCTGACATTCTGAAACTCCACACTCCCTCTGAGCACACATGGAGGAAGGGCTTCAGGACTCTCAACAATCTCCGGCGCAGTATCAATGATTCTGAAAATTCTTTCGCTGGAAGCCATTGCACTCTGCATGATGTTGTACTTTTCACTCATATCGGAGACAGGTCTGAACATCTGTCTCACATAGCTGATGAAAGCCACCAGAGCGCCTATGGTAAGGGCTCCTGAAAGGGTTCCCAGACCTCCGTAGATAACCACTAAAGCAGTTCCCAACTGAGAGATTACATTTATGGCAGGTCTGAATACTCCGAAGATGTAAAGCTGCTTCATACTGGCTCTGTAGTAGCCGTTGTTAATCTCAAGGTACTTCTTCCGTCTGTTTTTCTCCTGACGGAATATCTGAACGACCTTAACGCCGGAAATATCCTCGGCTATGGATGAGTTAAGCTCGGCAAGGCGTTTTCTCACAGTGCGGTAAGCTTTGCGGGCCTTGATGCGGAAAAAGACAGAAACAACAACAAAAACAGGGAGAACCGCAAGGGCTATGAGAGCAAGCTTCCAGTCCATGAGAACAAGAATCAAGATTGTCCCCAGAACAAGAAGCAGATCTTTAACAAGGTTTACCAGCACCGCGCTGAACATTTCGTTGAGAGCCTCAACATCATTGGAGACCCTTGTTACAAGCCTGCCCACCGGATTACTGCTGAAAAAGTTAAGGCTGAGGGTCTGTATGTGACGGAACAGCTCAGTTCTCACATCATACATTGAGCGCTGCCCTGCCACCACAAGGGTCATTACATGGCCGTAACCGGCAAAGAGACTCACAACAAGAAGACCGGTAAAGAGAAGAGCAAGACGGGTTATTCCTTTCACATCACTCGAACGGATTTGAAAAAGCGCCTCTGGAGGAATACTGCTTATTTGAGATTCCGGAACCAGCCAGTGCTCACCGGAGATGAAACCTGTTTGTTCCCTGTACTCATCTGCTGAAAAAACATAGAAGGTAGCCCTTTGAAGACCGCCGGTTTCAAGTGCAGCTGCAAAAGCAGGATCCATGCCGTCCAGTGAAGCCTTGCGAACCAGAATGGAATCATCTGCAGTTCTGATGAAATCACCTGGGGCAGGCTCCATAGCCATCAGTTCATCACACTCTGCGGTTTCAGCTGCGTAAACCTGGTAAAGTCTTGCCAGATACCTGTCTATTCCCTGTTTGGTCAGCCACGGCAGAAGCAGTTCAACACCGGAGGTTACCAGCATGAAGACCATTGCCAGGAAAACCAGCTTTCTGTGGGGAGCCACATACTTGAGAAGCCTTCTTATGAGCCCTGTATCAAGGCCTTTTCCTTCAATACTGTCACTTTGGAAAGGACTATTCTGCGGAGGCAAATTCACCTCCTTCACAGGAGCGTCCAGCTTCCTCTTCAAGCTGCTGCATTCTGTAAAGCTCGGCATAGTAACCATCTGCCTCAAGGAGTTCTCTGTGGGTGCCCTTTTCCACAAGTTTGCCTTTGTCCAGTACGATTATCAGGTCGGCATTCTGAACGGTGCTTATTCTGTGAGCTATGATAATTGAAGTAAGGCCTTTAATACGGCCACGAAGTTTATTAAGTAATGAAGCTTCAGTTTCTGTATCCACTGCGCTGAGAGAATCATCCAGAACAAGAATTCGCGGTGAAACAGCAAGCGCTCTGGCAATGGCGATACGCTGCTTCTGCCCTCCTGAAAGAGTAACACCCCGTTCTCCAACCATTGTATCAAAGCCCTTTGGAAATGCTTCAATCTCAGAAGCTATCTCTGCCATTGACGCAAGATGCCTTACCTGTTCCTCAGGCAGTTCACCTGCTCCGAAAGAGATGTTATCAGCAATGGACATGGCAAAAAGGAATGTTTCCTGGGGAACATATCCGAAGAGGCCCCTTACAGAAGAGAGAGTTCTCTTTCTCACATCCTCTCCGCCGAGAAAAACAGTTCCAGGAGGGGGATCGTAGAGTCTCATTATAAGCTCAACCAGTGTGGTTTTGCCGCTACCTGTTCTGCCCACAACTCCCAGAGTACCGGAAGCAGGCAGGGAGAAAGAAACATTCTTCAGAACTTCTGTTTCAGTGCCTGAATAAGCGAATGTAAGGTTTCTTACCTCTACTGAAGGCTCAGGAGTTGAACTCAAAGGACCGTCAACGATTGCAGGATCGGTGTTGATTATTCTGTCAAGCCTGCTCATGCTGGCAGCTCCGCGCTGAAGCAGATTGACCACCCAGCCGATTGCCATCATAGGCCAGGTGAGCATGGCAAGATAGCTTGCAAAAGCCACATACTGTCCCAGGGACATTGAACCTCCGATAACAGCCCTTCCGCCTGCCATGAGCAGTATGGCACTGCTGAGCATTGCAAGACTTCCCACCAGAGGCTGCATGAAACCCCATATTCTCGTGAGCCTGATGTTCTGTTCAACACAGGAGGCGGCCTTTTCTGCAAAGAGACGCTGCTCAGACTCCTGATCGCCATAAGCCTTTACCACACGAGTACCGGAGAATGACTCCTGAGCTTTCTCAGAAAGACCGCTGAAAGCCTTCTGAACAGCTTTGAACCGTTCATGGAGCATTCCGCCGAACTTCATGACAAGAATGGCGATCAGCGGAAGGGGAATCATTGTTACAAGAGTGAGTTTCCAATCTATCAGAAGAAGCATCACAATGCTGGCAGCACTCATGAAAACTGCATCAAAAGAAGCTATGGTGGCCATTCCTGCAGCCATTCGTACAGCGTTTATGTCATTGGTGGCATGGGCCATGATATCGCCCACTTTAGTTGTGTCGTAATACTGCGCAGGCAGCTTCTGAAGGTGTGAATAGAATTCTTCTCGAAGATCCCTTTCCAGACGGTGACTGGAACCTACTATGAAAACTCTCCAGAAAAACCTGCAGAAGGCCATTCCCAATGCAATGAGAACAACATAGACTCCCATTCTCCATATAAAAGCAGGCTGGGCTGTTCCTGAAGCGAGCCGGTCTATCAGATTCTGAAACACCCTGGGAATAAGAAGCTGAAGGCCGTCTACCCCTGTAAGGGCCAGAACACCGCCTGCCAGCGCCTTCCGGTGCCTGAGTATTCTGCTGTAAAGCCTGCGCAGACTGGTTCTGTCAATTTTTCTGCTGCTCACAGGCCTTTGAGATTTGTTCAATACTCCCCCTGAAAACTGCTGAAGAAAGGTGAATATAGGCGGTTTTCACAATTTTGTGTTAGACATGATAATTGGAACACTGCTGCTGATGAAGACATCTTACCCTGTTGAGATCCCTCCCTTTTGATGTTCCCTTAACAGGAATGTCTCCATTGTGTCAACGAACCGTCTCAATTGGAATTCAATCTCTGCAGGGGCTATTCATAAAGCATCATTGAAGAATCAGCTGCAGCTGAATGAAACCACTGCCTTAACACTGACAGCAAGTTTACACATCTTTACATTCAAGATGTGACACCTGGCTTCCTATTGGAACTCACCGTCTGTTATAGCGTAGTCGGTTACATAAATCTTTCTCAAATCTTCCCTTACAGAGTATCCTTCCTCAGTGAGTCTGCCGTTTACAGAGGTTGTCATTCCGTACTGGGGAGTAAGGTCAAAGGCCATTTCACCCACAAGGGCAAACACCTCGCCAGTGGCATCATCGGTGATGATAACAGTTTCGGATCTGGAACCGGAGTGAAGAACCTGTACTATTCCCTGAACTCTGATGGTCTCCTCGCCGTGATGCTCTCCTGCGGTGCTGGCACCGCAGGCAGACAAAAGAAGAAAGATGACGGTAACTGCCAGTTTTTTCAATTGTTACTCTCCTTTCAGGGGTAGTGGAGCAAGCTGGCTGAAATCAACAAGGGTACTGTCCCCTATGATACCCCATGAAGCGCTTCCAGCCCATCTTTCCAGAGCAGCGGAAGCCTCTTCTGCAGTGACATTCGTCAGAGCTTCCCGGGCGAGATAGGGCGTTCGCCAGTCACCGGTGGATATATACCCTGATCCCAGAAGCCATGTCTGGTTTTCCATAGTCTGCCCGTGAATACCCTGAATAGTTTCGCTGTTTTTTGCAACTCCGGTTACCATTGCCTGATCAATATCCCCTGAGAGAGCCAGCTGAAAAACATCTGTCATTAGTTCAGAAGCAAGGGCAGGCTCAGGAGTGCTGGCATACATGTATCCCCAGTTTCTGCAGTAGTTGGAGGAGTAGCCTGAGTTGGTGGCATAGGTAATGGCGTTCTCTGTTCTTAGAACCTGCCAGAGAAGCTCATCTATAACCATACAGGCAGTGGAGAATGCTGTCTGGTCCCTGTGTCCGGCAGGTGGCGCATTGAACTTGACAAGGCAGTAGGCTGTGAGAATTTCATCGTTTTCCAGTATGAGCGTATCGCCTGGCCACTGGAACTCAGGCACTTCAGGAATCTCCTGGGAACCTTCAGGAACCCTTCCAAATGAACTCTCAAGTATTTCCCTGAGAGCTTCAGGATTTGCAGGCCCTGCATGGGCAAGAACAATATTACCGCTGACGATTCTCTCAGAGAGCCAGGCTGAAGCGTCTTCAGCGGTGAAACGGGAAAGAGTTTCCGGAACACCTTCCGGTCTGAGAAGGTAAGGATGCCCCTCACCCATGAAACCCTGATTGGCCACCAGCCAGATCCGATTATCAGGGTCTTCAAGTTCTGTGACAGCTTCATTTACAAGTGATTCTCTTACTCTGGCAACCTCAGAAGGCTCCATACGGGGAGAGAGAAGGCAGTCTGCGAAGCCTTCCAGAAGAACCGGAAGATCCTCAGACAGGCATTTCAGATGATACCTGGAGAGATCATAGTTGTAAGAGGAACTCCACTCAGCAAGGGTAATGTCCATGAGTTCACGCCATTCGGCAGGAGGATAATTCTCGCTTCCTGTCATTGCCGCCTGAACAGCAAAGGCTTCTATGCCCCTTGTTTCAGCGGAAAGCATGCGACTTCCACCTATGAGAAACATGCTGAAACCTTCCACCTCACCGCCTGGCACGGTTCTGGTTATTACATGTATTCCGTTGGACAGATCGAATTCTGTAACGCCATCGGGTACAGATACCAGCATCAGAAGGAAGAGTAATGCACTCATTCAGACCACCGCCCTTCAGGTGTTACCACAAAGACAGCAGAGGGCTGACCTGCTATCCAGGTATTGATAAAGCTCTTTACATCATCCTGTGAGACAGATGCCAGTTTCTCAGGGTACTCCAGATAGTAGTCAAGCCCGTCTCCCTGAACCCACCAGAAGGGCAGTGTTTCAGTTGCCATTTCAACTGCGGACTCACAGGCAAAAAGGCGATGCCTTCTCAGCTGCTCCAAAGCAAGGTTCAGACCGCTCTCTGTGAAATACTCCTCTTCAAACATTCTCTCTATCTCACCGCGCAGGAGGTCATAGCCTTCTCTGGCCTTATCTGCCTGAATGGTTCCTCCAAAGGTTATGGTCGGCTCAAACCTCTGTGTGTAGTAGCTGGCGTAAACATTAAGGAACGGGCCGTCAGTAACCAGCCTCTCCTGAAATTCTCCGGTCATGGCAGACATGTACTGACCCCACACATCTGCAGCATAGGTCCATTCCTGCTGATCCACCATTGAAGGGCCTCTGAAGACAATGCTTATGGAAGCAATGCCCTGAGGGCCCGACACATGAACCAATGTGTCCCCGGGAATACTTATGTTCAAAGGAAGGCTGCTGTAATCTGACCGACCGCCGTATTCCCAGCTGCTGAACATCTCTTCAGCAGCTTCTGTTGCCTCTGCTGCATTCACATCTCCGGAGATTATCAGAGCGGAATTATCAGGAGTGTAGTATGTATGCTGAAAGTCCATCATCACCTGACGGGAAGCAGCCTCTATCACCTCAGGAACACCTATGGAATTAGACCTCCACGGATCAACGGCAAGAACCTGCTCCTTTGCCTTCCACAGGTTCCACCAGGGACTTGAAGTGTTTCTCTGGTACTCGTTCATGATAACGCTTCGTTCCCTTACTATCTCCTCTTCATCGAATAGAGGAGTGGTGATGGCGTCGAACATGAACTCCATTGCCTGATGAAAACTGTGTGAGGGAACTGTGAGAAAATACCGAACCATTTCTGAACTGGTAATACCATTTCTAACTATTCCCAGTTCCCGCATTCTTTCGTTGTAAGCAGTCTGGTCAGGCAACGCTCCGTTGCCCTTGAAAAACATGTGTTCGTAAAAATGCGCAAGCCCGTTGGTTTCAGGAGACTCGCAGGTAGCACCTGTATTCACAGTAATACATACAGTAACCACATTGGACGAGTGATCTTCGTTGACTATCACATCCAGTCCGTTGGCAAGTTCAGTCTGCTGAAGCTGTATTCCTGAAGCAGCCAGCAGCACCAGAGCCTGTATCATGGCTTATCCTTTCACTCTTTTTCAGGGAACTGACAATCAGTGTCTCTTTGATTATAACCACAAACAGAAAGGGGAGTTTCTTTGAAAACAACCGGCACCATACAGGCACACATTCACCTCTGCCAGACACTTTTTCGTGGAATGGCGGAAAAAAGAACCCTTATTCCCTGGCTTCAGGAAAGAATCTGGCTTCTTGAAGCGGCGCATACACCGGAAACCCTTGCTGTCTCTGTGATACTTTCTCTGAGGGAAATAATATCATCCGGCACAACCGGTCTGCTGGATATGGGCAGTGTGCGCCATTCAGATGTAACAGTTTCAATACTTAAAGAGTCCGGCATCAGGGCCGTTGCATGCAATGCCCTCATGGACCTGGGGCCTGATTACATCGTTCAGCCCATTGAATGGCTTCAAAAGGAATCTGATAAGGTGAGAAAACTCTGCGGCGGGCTTGTTTCATACGGTTTTGCTCCAAGGTTTGTTCTTTCCTGCTCAAAAGAGCTTTGGCAATGGCTTGCTCTGGAGGACCGAAGTATTCTCAGAACCACCCATGCCGCTGAATCCCCTCAGGAGATGCAGAACAGTAGAATAGCCGCGGCAGGAGGCAATATTCATCTACTTCACAGTATGGGATTCACAGGTGAGAGAACCTGCCTTGCCCACTGCGTTCACCTGCAGCCTGGAGAATGGGAAATACTGAGAAAGACAGGCACCGCTGTTGTACACTGCCCATGGACCAACCTTAAACTGGGAAGCGGCATAGCTGACATTCCCGGTTTGATAAAGAGCGGAGTCAAGGTAATGCTGGGCAGTGATGGCGCTTCTTGCAACAACCGACTTGATCTGAACGGCGATTTGAGACTGGCAATGGATCTGGCTTCTGTTAAAGCATCCCCTGCTATTGCGTCGGGAATAAGATGGATGGATATAGCCGGCTCTTTCGCCGCTGAGTTTCTGGGTTTTTCCGGCTTTGAGAGTGATTCCGTTGAACTGGAACTCTCTGAAACGGAAGAACAGGAACTGGCACTCTGCGAAGACAGGAACCGATACCTGATGGAGATTCCCGGAGACGGCAGGGTTACAAAGGTTACCTGCGCAGGAAAAGTAATATTTGATCATGGAGAATTTCCTACACTTCCGCCTCTTCCCCTTTCAGTGGATAAAGCCCGTGAGACAGTATGGAACAGAGCATTGAAACTGGGCATGAAGCCGTGACAACAACTGTAGCAGTTGCTGTGCCAAGACCTGTGTGGAATACCTACACATACATGCTGCCTGATCACATGTCCGGAGGGAACCTGATTGGATGCAGAGCAGCGGTACCTCTGGGAAAGAGCAGGGTTGCCGGTGTTGTGTGGAAGGTTAACCCGCCTGTACCTGAAGAAATGAAACTGCGGAATGTGCTTGAAAGGCTTGATTCATCACCTCTGCTTCCTCCGAAGGTCATGGACCTGATCAAGTGGGCGGCGAATTACTACATGGAACCCCCTGGTCTCATGGCGTCAGCTGCTTTTCCCCCTGGAATGCAGGGCAGAGCGGTAAGAATGGTGCAGGTATCTGAAAAGTCGCAGCTGAGGCAGTACTGTGGATGCAGGGATATTCAGTATGCAGTTCTTACAGGTATAGCAGGACCTGATGTTCCAGTTGACCGAATCCTTGCAGAAGAAGAGGCTTCCGGCCTGGCTGAAAGCTGGTGGAAACCTGAGAAGCTGCCTCCTGAAAAAGTTACATCGGTTATTGTGCCACTGGCGGAACCTGAAGAACTGATCAGAGAAGGAACTATTCTTCAGAGAAGAGCACCGAAACAGGCAGAGATTCTTGCCTGTCTCGCCGCCTCAGGAGAAACTCCGAAAATGGAGCTTCTGAGAATGGCAGGTGCCGGCAGAAACTCTCTGGAAAGGCTCAGACAGGCAGGTTTGATTCGGGAAGAGAGTCGAAAGGTAAACAGGGACCCTCTGCTTTCCGGAAAACTACTTGACAATAAACCGGTACCTGTTCTTACCACGGAACAGAACAAGGCAGTGAAGCTGGTTACAGATAAGGGAGAAGGAGCCTTTCTTCTCCACGGAGTAACAGGCAGCGGCAAAACAGAAGTGTATCTCAAGCTTATAGGTGATTGTATTGCCAGGGGAAAAGGCGCCATTGTTCTTGTGCCGGAAATATCCCTCACACCACTTGCGGTAAGCCGGTTCAGCTCCAGATTCCCCGGCCAGGTTGCTGTTCTTCACAGCGGTCTCTCCAAAGGGGAGAGGCTTGATACATGGAACATGGTTCGCAGCGGCAGAAGAAGAATAGTCATTGGCCCCAGAAGCGCTGTTTTCGCCCCTGTGACTAACCTGGGCATTATGGTAATAGATGAAGAGCACGACGGTAGCTACAAGCAGGGTTCAATACCCAGATACAACGCCAGAGACATGGCTGTTGTGAGAGGAAAGATGGAAGGAATACCTGTTCTTCTGGGTTCTGCAAGCCCCTCTGCTGAAAGCATGTTCAACGCCATGTCCGGCAGGTATGAACTTATTGCTCTGCCTGACAGAGCCACTGGCAGACCGCTGCCTCAGGTAACTATTGTTGACTCGTCAAAACAGCAGCATCCCCTGCTCTCAAGTGAACTGCTTGCAGCCATCGGAAAAAGAACCGCGGCAGGGGAACAGAGCATAGTTCTTATTAACAGAAGAGGCTTTTCTCCGCTGCAGATGTGCTTTGCCTGCGGTCATGTTGAAAAATGCCCTTCATGCGGCATCTCATTTACTTATCACAAAAAAGGCAACATTCTGAAGTGTCACCACTGCGGCAGGTGGAAAAGCGCCTCATCCAGATGCCCTCAGTGCTCAGGAGAAGAATTCGCAAGGCAGGGACCCGGCATACAGAAAGTTGAACAGGCCCTTAATGAGCTGCTTCCCAGAACGAAGGTTATCAGAATGGATGCAGATACAACCAGAGGAAAATCCGCCCACTGGAAAATCATTGAAAAATTCAGCAGAGGTGAGGGAGATGTGCTTCTGGGAACCCAGATGGTCGCAAAGGGACACGACTTTCCGGAGGTAACACTGGCTGCTGTAATCGGCGCTGAGATGGGCCTCTATCTCCCTGACTTCAGAGCTGCTGAGACAACCTTTAACCTTCTTCTTCAGGCAGCAGGACGGTCTGGAAGAAGTGACAAGTCAGGAGAGGTTATCATGCAGACCCTTACTCCTGACAACCCTGTTATCACAATGGCCTGCTCCCATGACTACAACAGATTCATTCAATACGAGCTGAACCAGCGAAAACAACTGGGTTTTCCCCCTTTCAGCAGAATTGCAAGGCTTATCTGGTCCGGCAAGAACAGAGACCATGTTTCCAGAGCAGCATCAGATTCATGCAGAATAAAAGTACCTGAACGGTGCCGGATTATGGGCCCCAGTGAAGCGGCAATGGCTCGCATAAATGACAGGTGGCGGTTTAACGCCCTTATCATTGCTCCTGATCATTTGATTCTCAGAAAACTGGTTCTGCGAATCAGGGAATCTTTTTGCTCACTCAGCTCAAAGACTGTGAGACTAGATATTGATGTTGACCCAAGGAACATGATGTAACGCCCACGATAAAAACCGGCAGAACTTCAAAAACCCTGAACCGGTGAAGGAACAGCAATAACTCAGTGACCGCTAAAGCCTGATAAGTTTCAGCACACTATGCTGAGTATCGGTACAGAGCACAGCGAAGTAACTCCCTGAAGGAACTTCTTCACCTGCAGAACTCATTCCGTCCCAGAGAAAGACCTCTTCGGAGGCGGTCAGCTCCCTGACTCTTCTGCCGTACACATCGATTATCCTGAGCTGTTCTCCATTCTCAATCCCAGGAATGAAGAGCTGAACCGATTCGGTGAATGGGTTTGCCGAGGGAGTGATCTCCCCGGTGAAAGCTGGAACTGCCCAAGTCTCATCCTCAACACTGACCCAGTCATGATCCAGCCATCCCAGCACAATGTAGTAACCCCATACAAGGGTATCTCCCTCACTCCA